>Ga0208180_1000028_pt1 | contig 232697 bp, 212 predicted proteins | sample MalvireepMed_s16_FD_184241 | JGI IMG/M metagenome (GOLD analysis project Ga0208180, IMG submission 184241) | Marine viral communities from the Global Malaspina Expedition - Malaspina viral metaG DeepMed_s16 (SPAdes) (version 2) | ecosystem: Environmental > Aquatic > Marine > Oceanic | place...
ATGACCGAACTTCCCGACAACATCCTTCACCTGCCGCAATACCAAGTACTGGGCTGCAAATCAACCGACGACGAAATGCACTTCCAGGTGGACGTGCCCGATCCCATCGCCTGCGAGGAATGCGGCGGTCAAGGCTGTGCTGCCCCAGGCCCGTATCGTGGTCGATAAGTTCCATGTGGTGCGCATGGCCAACGATGCCCTGGAGAAGGTGCGCAAGGGCCTCAGAAAGGAGCTGAAACCGTCCCAGAGCCGGACTCTCAAGGGTGACCGGAAAATCCTGCTGAAACGCGCTCACGAAGTCTCAAACCGGGAACGCCTCATCATGGAGACCTGGACCGGCGCATTCCCACAACTGCTGGCCGCCTACGAGCATAAGGAACGTTTCTACGGCATCTGGGACGCTACCACACGGCCCCAGGCAGAAGCCGCCCTGGACGAGTGGATAGCCACCATCCCGAAGGGCCAAAAGGAAGTCTGGAGCGATCTGGTCAGGGCTGTAGGCAACTGGCGCGAAGAGATCATGACCTACTTCGAGACGGACATGCCCGTCACCAACGCTTACACGGAGTCCATCAACCGACTGGCCAAGGACAAGAACCGTGAAGGGCGCGGTTACTCCTTCGAGGTGATGCGGGCACGAATGCTCTACACCACGAAGCACAAGAAGAAGGCACCGACTGCGAAGGTCTCTCCTTTCTACAAGAAAACCATCGGTTACGGACTGCCGGACTTCGCAGAGGAACTCAACTACGGAGTCGATCTATCAACCATCTGAGGGTGGTATCAGATTGATGGGGTGAAGGTGCCCCATCAACCATTAAATCCGTATACCCTGAATTAATTGATGGTGTTTACGTTGATAAGTTTTCATCGACTTTTACGCTGCACTTGGAAGAAAGCCTCCGGCATCCTTTGCTAATTTATCAATCAATTGCCGCTCATGCTCAAGCATTTGCTTTTCTTCGACAAAGCGCCATCGAGTTTCATAAATATCCAACGCCTCTTTTGGCGTCAAGTATTGCGCAGTGGTATCCCACAGAAGCTTATCAAGCTCTGGATAATCAATACGATTAATCTTGTGCATTATGCCTCCGCTCACCATTAAATGTTTATACTATCAATCTAATTAAGCGGTTAGTATTTGTCCACTATCACCCTAGGTCTCGCAATCTCAGGCGTTTTCCATTCGAATAAGTATCATAAGCGATGCAAGGTATTGCTACACTATGGTATCCAGCAAACACCGCCTTTTAGCTGCGGTTCAGGTTCAGGTATGAACTGGCAGGTAGAATAGCCCGTTTTGGCGTCTTCTTTCGCCTTCTCATTGTACTGGTGTATGGCGTTCATCAGCGCCCGCTCATCAGTCACGGTTTCACTGCTGTAAACCACATAACCTTCCGGGCCGCCGCAAGCCTTTTTGCCCACCGGTAACACTTTACAACTCTCAATACTCTGCGCTGCCGGTGTGCCAATTAAGCTCTTTATATCCGCCATAGTAACAGGTTCATCCTGCGCTGACTGTGCACTACTGCAACCGGCCAAAAACATGGTTGTTATAAAAGCTACTAGTAATTTCATATCTCTCACCTAGACATTCCGTTGAATTTGTTCAAGCCGCTCTGCTAACCAAACTTTAATAATAGATTGTCTCGTTACACCAATGCGGGCAGCCTCTTCATCTAAAGAGGCTAGCATCCATTCAGGAAAATCCACATTTACTCGCTTTTGTTTGCGCATGGGTCTTTTCGCCTTTTCCAGCTCAAGCTCATCCATAACGTCTTCATCTGAATCAAACTTTTTGTCAAATTCACTCGCTTTCATAAAGCTTCACCTCACGCCGACAAGCTTTTGCCGCTATCAAATTCAAACTTCAACATTAAATATATACCATATACGCATAAAAAATAAATAAATATGGTATTACTTTTATATCTTAAGGTATTTAGGAGAGTTGCTACTGACTTTGTGTGATATTAAAAGTACAGCATTTAAAACAAACTAACTCAAAGACCTTGAAACATTTTCTAACATTTGCGTAACGTAGCAGTTACTCAAATTTATCAATGACACCCCTAGCACAAGTCCGCTACATTGGGTAAAACCTAACCAAAAGTAAAACTGAGGTAACACGCATGCGTTTTAAGCACTCTCTTTTAGTATTAGCCATTGCCGGTGCTTTGTCGGCTTGTGGTGGATCAAGCGACTCATCCACACCAGACAACAACACTGGCGGCGATAATACCGGCGGTGACAACACAGGCAGCACGACAACCGTTGTCACTAAAGGGGTCATTACGGGGTTTGGTAGTGTGTACGTAAACGGCCAGCGTTATGGCTCTGACAATGCAGCTATTGCCGTTGGTAACTCACCAGCTGCAGACGAAGCGCAACTGAGAGTAGGTATGGTGGTAACCGTTGCTGCTTCTGCCTCCAACAATGGCGAAGACCCGGAAGCAGAACAAATTACCTATGAAGAGAGTTTGCAGGGGCCTGTTGCGTTTATTGACCGAGAAGCAGAGCAAATTGAAGTGCTGGGTCAAACCGTTATTTATGATGACTTAACAGAGTTTGAGGGCGCCGACATTCAGACATTAACCATCGGTAATCTGGTCGAAATTAGCGGTTATATCAATGAAAACGGCGACTTCTACGCAACCTTAGTAGAGCTTGAAGACGAAGAAACAGACATTAAGCTCAAAGGTAATGTTGCTAATTTAGATACGGACGCTACAACGTTTACTCTGGGCGATCTAACCATTAACTACTCGACCGCACAGTTTGAGGATATGAGTGTTGAAGACCTCGCAGATGGGCTGTTTGTGAAAGTCGAAGGCGAAGGTGAAAGCTATAACAGTGACAGTAATACGTTAACCGTCGCGACTATCGAGAATAAAGAAGACTTAGATTTAGACGAAGACACTGACGAAGTCACTATTGCCGGTATCGTTAAAAACTATGACGAAGAAGCCGGTACTTTCTCCGTGAACCAATATGACTTTGTTGTCAGCGACAGCACAGAATTTGAAGACGGCACCGCCGACACGCTAGCTAACGGTATTATTGTTAAAGTGGAAGCCGTATTAGACGGAGATCAACTGGTTGCGGAAGAAGTCGAGTTCAAAGCTCGTGATGCGCGCAGCAAAGTCGAAGGGCAAGTGACCGACATTGACGCAGAAGCTATGACTTTTGTGCTCAACGACACGACTTTCACCGTTACATCAGAAACTCAATATGAAGATGAGTCAGATCTGGATGAACGCCGCTTCACCTTTGACAACATTGAAGTCAATGATTGGCTGAAAGTAGTTTCACGTCAGGACGACGAAGGTAATGCTATTGCGCTTAAAGTGAAACGTATTGAGGAAGATGAGCGCGACGGCGAAGTGAAAGGACGAGTCTCTGCTGTCAGTACTGAAGGCATGACAATCGCAAACGCAAACGTAACCTTTGACGAAAACACCGAGTTCGAAGACGACGACGGCACTATTTCACTTGAAGACTTCATCGCCCTCGTTGAAAGCCTGAATGCCGTTATCGTTGAGGTGGAAGGTAACTACGTTGACGGTTCGCTACTGGCCACTGAGGTTGAGGTAGAGAATGTGAGTGGTGAAGGCGATGACGATGACAATGGCCGCCCTGACAACACAGGCAAAGCCGAATTTAAAGGCGCAGTAGAGTCAATAGAAGGTGATGCGGTTTTTGTCAACGGAAAAGAGCTTCGTTTTGCTGAAGACGCCGAACTTGAATTAAATGACGAAGAAGTCGATGTTGTGACATTTATCGAAGCCCTCGACGTGGGCACTGTCATTGAAATAGAAGGTGTCTGGGTTGAAGAAAGCTACATTCTCGTCAAAGAAGCCGAAGTTGAAAACGAAGACGACGATGGCGAAGAGTAACCGTCCTTAAACCTAGCTTGGTACGGTGGCTAATACGTCACCGTACCAAGTTACGCCCAGACCTCAAGCCCAACTCGAATCCCTATTTCTGTATCATTGAGTATGGGTTAAGAAATTGGCGGCTCCATAATAACCGTCTATCCACCTCGTTCAGCGTCGCTTCATCACACACTGCTTCCCAGTTATCCGTGATCGTCTGAATTTGATGATCGAATATCTCTTTCGCTTCATCCTGTGACAAGAGGAAATTATGAGCAGTTTCTAAACAGGTTTTTAGTTGACTCAGTTTATTATTGCCGGAAATCATCATTGCCTGAGAAGCCTCGTTCCCTGTGCGCCCCTGAGGACAAATATCGTAAGCAGGAGTTAAAGATAGTGTTTTGCCATCCCAAAAGGCTGCATGGTTTCTGGCATGATCATCTGTATTACCGGACAAAATGTTAAACGTTAATCGACAAAACAGCTCGCGCAGAGTCTTTTTGGGTTCGGTAAAGCGCGCCCGAATAATTTCCGCCAAAGTCTCATAACTTGCATAGCGCGCCATCATGTCATCAAGTTCAAATAAAGTCAGAGCCGATACAATCGACTTACGCGCCCATCTGCCCCCTTTAGCAACCCGGTCAAAGCGCTCAACCAACAATACGTCCTTATGTGCAGCTCGAGCTATCTTAACGGAAGCAACATCTAGCCCCACAAGGCTTGCTAGTCGCATGGCAACGTACTCAGCTTTTACAACACTATAAATGTCATTGCTCGCTGAAAACTTCGCTATATACTTCTTCCCCTGCTCTTCAATCAAGGCTTTGGGGCGAGCACCACCTATCGAGCTGCCGTGAAATAATGCCTGGTCTAACTCAGGCGTCAACGGAATGCCTTTTTCAACCCGTTCAGCAGATTCAACCAATTCTTCCATAGTGACATTCGTAGAAACTCGCGGCGCATAGTCAGTCGCTGACAATTGAAAGTCTAAAGCGCCTATGCGATCAGAGCCTGACTCTAACAAATAGGTGAGTTCATCAAGCTGCCCCGTGTCAATATTATCTCCTTTATGGCCTAATCGACGGTTTATAATAACCCGACGCCCCCACGCATCCGGCGCACTATCTCTTATACACCCTGGAACACTAAGGCCTTCCATCAACGGTAAAACACCAGGTTTTAGCGGTAATTCTGGTTCGTAAATTGGAATGGCATCTTTTACGCGCTCAAGGTAACTCTTACCATAGTTGAAATATAACTTCTCGCCGTCGGGCTCCAAACGTCCAGCAACAGTCGGCTTGGTTTCATCAGGCAACCAAATCCAAACGTACGCTTCCTGGTATTCCCGCTTAGAAATCATCCTTGACTACCTTTTGGGTTTTTCTGGCGCTTTTAGGCAGCAGAGACAGTTTTTCATTAACCTGCTCAAGCTGCATCGCCAATCGACTTGGTTCTGTCTCGAATAAGCTCACACCAACAATTTTGGCCACCTCAAACGTTGCACCAATTTCGCACTTGGGGTCAGCTTTTTCTATGCGAACCAGCATGCTCCGGGAAATGCCCGCTCGGTCAGCCACTTCTTGAGCACTCATCTTATTCTCAAGCCTTGCAGCACGTATTAACCCTGCAAGTAACGATAAAGCTTCTTGAGTGTATTTAGAATAAGTTCTTACAACAGACTTTGGCATAATGCTCCATATATGAATCACAAAAGTGGCTTAAGGCTTATATATAGCACAAATTGGAAGATCATCAAGGATCGTTTTATATATAAACCATAAAGGTTTTTTATGGTTTATATAGAGAACATTATTAGCAGTTTCTATTGGGGGGAGGGACTATTTGAAGGTTACTTTTTCCTGAAAAATCGCACCTGAGGCAAATAGCCTCAGGCGATCTATTATTACGACTCGCAAGCACCCCACTCGGCGTCTGCGGAGCCTTTACACTCTTCTGTGTATGTACCGTCCTCCTGATACGTGGTTTTCTTATAATTCCAACCACCTTCGTTATCAAACTGGCGTTGGTACTCAACTTTCAGGTCGCCTTCCATGACCGTCTTTTTCAAGCTGACATTCGAATAATCCGCCGCCATAGCGCTCGCATCAAGCGTATCGTCATACGACGCATCCAAAGCACCTAAGTCAGCCAAGATAGAATCCAAATTCAGCTCGTCACGGCGTTCAACAAAGTCTTTCATGTAGTCAAATTTGCCGAACTCACTCGTTTCGGTGTTGTAAGGCACCATGTACTGAGCAACTTCTCCCAAGCCTTCGGCTTTATCAACCCAGTTCATTACAAATACCGACTTAGTGCTTAACCCACCGCAAGTATCCATGTTATTCAGCACTTCGTACTCGGTGTTCTCGGTTTGTTGGTAACCCACTGTGTAGTTAAACGTCTGGGCATCGTTACAACTCTCTTCATAAGTCGCCACTTCAATGCGGTCCGAATCGACCGTCTTGAAATAAGAGCTGCGATTGTAAAAGTCTAACTGCTCGCCAATTTGCTCTAAGTCAGAGCTTACTGCGTTGGTTACTGAACGTGTTTCTGCGCTCGAACTCCATTCACCTGCCGCACCTTCGCTTTGTGGCGTGAATACATACTCGATGCGAGCCCAGCCATCTTCGGTTTTACGATAACTCACGTTAGCCGAAACGTCCGGGTTTTCTTCTTCAATCGCTTGCGCTTCTTCCAGTCCTTTTTGCAAGCCCTTTACAATTAATTGCGCCAGCTCGTAATTTTCAACATCGCCCGACTCAATATAATCCGCAAAAATATCCTGTTCTGACAGATTGTAATGGCTCACGACTTGCTCAATCCCGAAGTCCATTTTTGACTGCAAGTCAGCAATTAAGTCTGAGTTACCCTGAAACTCTTCACACGCCAGATGGGGGTTGCCATTGCCACGCTCAGGAACAATTTCATCCTTTATCGCGCTCCACAACACTGTTGTTAACGGCGTAATGTTCACTTCCTCAAACTGTTCACCTTGTAACGGAGGAATGGTCATCACATAAGCTTTACCAACTTCGCCTAAGTCTTCGTCAATAGCCCCAACAGGAACATCAACCACTAACGCGGCATGTGGCAAACACGCTTTGTCGGCATCTTCTAATTCCAGCGTATACTCACCGTTTTCACCAGACTCAGCCGACGGTTCATTAGGCTCTTGCTTGCCATTACCATTGACATCCAAAAAGACTGTAGCGCCCTGAATGTAACCATCAATAACTTTACCAGAAACAGTAGCCGCCGCTGTTGTATCACCACTGTCATTACCGCCGTCGTCACCACCGCCAACAGCACCGGAGTCTGAGCTGCTATAAGAACCACCACCGCATGCCGCAAGAGACAATGCCGCCGCCATACTCAATACAAGGTTTAACTTCTTCATAAAACATCCTGTTCGTTGTTATTTTTACATCACGCCCAAAGGCTAAGAACAACGTATCAGAGTTTTACAATTTTGTTAATTGAATGGTTGTTTTGAATCGACAGTTTGTGAAGTGGGATCCGTTAAAACAACCTATCCGCTGCCGGCAATCGCGCTCGTTTGTCTTTAAAGGCCAGAGCGTATATTACGCAGCAAACACCAATGCCAATGACCAACGCGCCTACCCACTGAATGCGAATAAACTCGAGGCTGAAAAAAACCGTCAGGCTAGTCATTAAAAAAGCGTGCAGCGCAAAGTAGCGTGGCTTACCCAGGCGGCTGACGGTTAGGTTTAAATTGTCGGAGTACAGGCGGATCAGTGAATCCAGGGAGTTCAGTACGAACACCACACCAACACCAACCATGACTCGGTTAATCCAGCCGGAGGTATCAACGCCTTTGGTATGAAATAAGTACAGCACACTAAACCATAAGCCCAGCGACAGCGACGGCCATACCAACATATTCACCAGCAAGGTGACCGTCTTCATATTACCCACAAAGCGTGCAGTAAACTGGCCAATCATAATGCTCCAGGCGAACCACCAGAACAGATAAAACGCGTGATAGTCGTTAATAGGCAACACAAACCGCTGCAGATGCGTAAAGTAGTCACTGAGTAACGGTAATGTTTGCAGGTAGTCGGCAGCATCAACATTCGGCTGCCCCACCACATAACTGCCCAGAGTCACAATAAGCCCCAGGAACAATGCCCCGGACGACACACTAAGTATCTTCACAAAGCGTAGCTCAGTGCTCGAATACACCGCCGCACAAATGGTGAGCGTTACCAAGCCGGCAAACAACCATGGGAAACCGGCTTCCGGCGCTAATGTCGGCAAATACCAGCTTAAATTGGCGAACAGCAGGTGCGCCGTAAACGCACAAGTACCAATAATGACAATGTTGTTCACCCACTTCACCCAGGTTATTTCAAAGAACCGGAGCTTGGGCTCCAACGCACAAAAGTAAAAACAAGTGACAAAGTAAATCGCCCAGACCATAAAGCCCCAAAAGCCAAACTCTATGGCTAACGGGTTGGCAAAGGCGTATTCACTATTTTCTTTGAGGTTTTCATACACCGGGAACTCGGTTAACGGGAACATGATGAGTCCCACATCCAGCCCCGAGGTAAATAAAATAGCGACAAACACTAACGTCGATACCGGAATTTTTCCCTGCAGCGGCATTGCGCCCCAGCGCCACAAAATAAGCAGCACCAAGGCCATAAACAAGATCATTCCGGCGCCTACCAAGGTTAGCATTTAACTGACCTCTCGCTGTTGCTTGCGCTGACGCTGGCGTTGTTCCCATTGGTCATCCATAACAACCGTCACATCCGCTGCATCCGCAGCTTTACCAAAGCGAATTAAGTCAGCCGCTCGCTCTGCCAGCATAATGGTTGGCGCGTTCAGGTTGCCGTTTGGAATGGTCGGGAATAAAGACGAGTCCACAACACGCAATCCGTTCAAACCCCGCACTCGTGCGTTTGAGTCCACTACCGCAAAGTCATCATCCCCGGCTCCCATGCGACAAGTTCCGCAAGGGTGATAAGCACTCTCCACCGCGCCACGAACAAAGGCATCAATCTCTTCATTCGTTTGAACCGAGGCGCCAGGCTGAATTTCTTCGCCACGATACTTGTCCATCGCTGGCTGAGCAATAATCTCACGCGATAAACGCACGCAGGCACGGAAAGCCTCAATGTCCTCGGGCTCTTTCAAATAATTAAACTGAATTTTTGGCGCTTCTGTCGGGTCCGCAGACACGGCTCTTATCCAGCCGCGGCTTTTCGGTTTGTTGTGTCCAATATGCAGCTGAAAACCATCGCCATCGAAAGCACTGCGACCGTCGTAACGCATTGCCGCCGGCAAAAAGTGGTACTGTAAATCGGGCCATTCAACCCCTTTCTTCGAGCGAATAAACCCGCAAGACTCAAAGTGGTTGGTCGCACCCAAACCGGTTTTAAACAGGATCCAGCGCACACCAATGGCTAGTTTGCTCAATGGTCCCAGCTTACGGTTTAAGCTGACCGGTTGCTTACATTGGTACTGAAAATAAAACTCCAGGTGATCTTGTAAGTTCTCACCAACCCCCGGCAGCTCATGTTGCAGTTCAATGCCCGCTTCTTTCAGAACATCTGACGGACCAATGCCGGACAACTGCAACAAATGCGGCGACCCGACCGAGCCAGCACTCAAAATGACTTCATCGCGACATTCAAAACGCTTAACCCGCCCTTTTTGCAGCACCTCTACGCCAACCGCGCGCTTGCCTTCCAGCAGCACACGCTTAACCAGCACACCAGTTTTCACCGTTAAGTTCGAACGCTGCATGGCCGGGCGCAAATAGGCGTTAGCTGTCGACCAGCGACGGCCATTCTTAACTGTCATGTGCATGGCGCCAAAACCTTCCTGCTGCGCGCCGTTATAGTCATCGGTATGCCAGTAGCCGGCCTGCTCACCCGCTTCAACAAAAGCACGGTAAAGCGGGTTTTGCATATTGTTACCGTTATTCACCGACAACGGCCCGCCAACATTGCGATACTTATCCGCGCCAAACGCCCAGTCATCCGCCTTTTTAAAATAAGGCAGACAATGCTGGTAGTCCCAGCCCTCGGCACCGTGCTCAGCCCACTCATCAAAGTCACGGGCGTGGCCTCGCACATACACCATACCGTTAATCGACGACGAGCCACCCAGCACCTTACCGCGTGGACAATGCATACTGCGGTTATCTAAATAAGGCTCTGGTTCGGTATGAAACTGCCAGGCGTATTTTTTGGTGTTCATCGGTATCGACAAAGCCGTCGGCATTTGAATAAAAATGCTTTTATCCGAGCCACCGGTTTCCAGCAGAAGCACATTTTTGTCAGCGTCTTCTGTCAACCTATTTGCCAATACACAGCCAGCGGAGCCTGCTCCAACAATAATATAATCGTACTGCTCAACCGACATTAAAATGGCCCCTGCAACGTCTCCATACCGACATAAACAGACTTGGTCTGAGTGTATGACTTCAGCGTTTCAACGCCATTTTCGCGGCCAATGCCTGACAGTTTATAACCACCCACCGGCATTTCCGCCGGCGAATTACCCCAGGCGTTAATCCAGCAAATACCCGCCTGCATCTGTGCAATAACACGATGCGCGCGGCGAATATCTTTGGTAAACACGCCCGCAGCCAGACCGTATTCAGTGTCGTTAGCGCGGCGAACAACATCGTCTTCGTCAGTAAAGGTCATTACCGACATCACCGGTCCAAAAATTTCTTCGCGACAAATAGTCATATCGTTATGGCAGTCGGCAAAAATTGTCGGCTCAACAAAATAGCCATTTTCGCAGCCTTCAGGTTTCACCGCGTTGCCGCCGTATACCAGCTTAGCGCCTTCCTGCTTGCCTTTTTCAATGTAATCAAGAACCAGCTGCTGATGTTTTTCAGATATAAGCGCACCCAGGTTCGTTTCAACATCCAACGGGTTACCAATCACAATGTTTTTCTGCGTACGTTCAACCAAGTGCTCCATAAAACGGTCATACACCGACTCATGCACAAAAACGCGCGTGCCGTTGGTGCAAACCTCACCCTGCGTGTAGAAGTTGGCGAGCATGGCACCGGTTACCGCTTCTTCAACATCCGCATCGTCGAAGACAATTAACGGCGACTTGCCGCCAAGCTCCATGGTCACTTGCTTCAGCGTACCCGCCGCTGCAGCCATCACTTTCTTACCAGTGCCTACTTCGCCGGTTAAAGACACCTTGGCAATGTCCGGGTGCTCTGTAAGAAAACGCCCTACATCAGCGTCACCCTGTACCACGTTAAACACACCATCCGGCACACCAGCTTCGGTGAATATTTCAGCCAGTTTCGCAGCACCACGTGGGGTTTCTTCTGACGGTTTAAATATCATCGCGTTACCAGCCGCTAGCGCCGCCGCCGACTTCCAGCACGCTATTTGTATCGGGTAGTTCCAGGCGCCAATACCAAAACAAACGCCCAGCGGCTCATGACGGGTATAGAAAAAGTCATCACCCACCGGTTGTTGTGCGCCCATCATCGACGGGGCTAAATTCGCAAAGTATTCAATCGCGTCTGCGCCGGTCTGCACATCCACTTCAACCGCTTCCTGCCAGGGCTTGCCTGTATCCAGCACTTCGTAGCGCGCCAGTTCATCATTATGCTCGCGCAATAACTGAGCCGCTTTTTGCAGAATACGAGCCCGCTCTACTGCCGGCGTTTTCGACCACTGTTCAAACCCTCGCTTAGCACTTTTTATGGCCTGCAGCATCATCGCTTCACCGGCCTGTTCAACCCGGTAAATTACCTCGCCCGATGCCGGATACCGCACATCAAAGCTGCGGCTTTCGTCGCCGTTAACATAATGCCCATCAATAAAGTTCTTAAGCAAAACAGTGGTCAAGGTACACTCCTTAAAACAAGTTACGGGTTACTTCCACCGGAGTCCGCTTCTACTCCGTGCAGGCGTAACGTATCTAAAATAAAGTTCTTACAGTAATCTTTTGCGACATCAAAGCCGCGGTCAGTACGCAAGCTCAGCGCACTACGCAGCCAAAAGCCATCTATCAACGCTGCGGTCATCTGTGCCGCATCGTGCGCCGCTTCACGCGGCAATAACTGACGATAGCTATAGCGCAAATTCGTCAGCAAGCGTCGCTTATTCACTTCCTGCAAGCGCGACAAGTCGGCGTCATGCATCGACTCGCCCCAAAAGCTCAACCAGGTCTTGGTGCTAGGTAGCGACTGTTGAATGTCGGCAAAGTTTAAGTCGACAATTTTCATCAGTCGCTCAATGGGGTCAGCCGGTGACTGCTCTAGTTTCAGCCGCGACAACAAATAGCGAACAGTAGCCTCTATCAGCGCCTGTTTCCCACCAAAGTAATGACTGATAATGCCAGACGACATCCCGGCTTTTTTAGCAATCAGACTAATGGTCGCTGACTTCAGCCCTACTTCTGCAACCACCTCTATGGTCGCGTCAATCAATTGTTGCCGGCGCACCGGCTGCATGCCAATTTTGGGCATCGCGCTATTACTCCTTGTATGGCTCCAACGTCGACAAACGGAAGCGGTGCTCATTCACAACTTCGCCGTCAACATTCTTCAGACTGAGCGATACTAAGGGATCTTCCAAACTCCAATCAATGTTTATGCTGCCGTAATTGACATTTGCCGTGTATTGGCCAATACGATGCTTATTCGGACTGACCTGCTTCCACTCTTGCGTTAAGCCAGAGCTGGTCACTTCCCACAGCGGATAATCGAGGTTTTCATCGTAATAGCTGACTTCGCCCCAGTGGGTGTCGCCACTGACTAAAATCACACCATTCACTTCGTGCTTTTTAATTAAGTCGAATAACCGCTGGCGGTCGCCAGGGAAATTCGCCCAGGCTTCCCAACCTGTGAAATCGGCTAATAACTGCAAGCTGGACGCAATAATTTTTACCCGAGCCGGTTTTTGCAGCTCTTCTTCCAGCCACTGCCACTGCTTCTCGCCCAGCATCGACTTCGACATATCGTCGTGAGCAATATACGGACCGAGATTATTTGGCGCACGCTCATTGGCGTACTCTTCGCGCGACACGTGTTTCATGTCGTCACGGTTCCAGCGCAAATCAGGCATTATTACGTGAATGCTCTGTTCGCCTTCGCCATACATTTTTGAAGTGTAAATACCGTCAGGTCGCGTTCGGCGAGGTGAGTCTTCCTCAGCCCCCCAAAAGTCCAGCATAATTTGACGTGAGGCTTCTTTCTTCGGGTAGTCTTTTCCGGCATCATTAGCGCCAAAGTCATGGTCATCCCAAATCGCCATCACGTTTGTGTTATTCACTAAAGTTTGAAAACGCTCTTTCGAACCCAGCTTCTCATATTTATTGCGCAGCACCGTCATATCTTCGGTGTCGCCATAAACATTGTCACCCAGGAACAAAAACGCATCCGGCTTATCGGCAATAACACTGTCCAGAATCGGCATGTCATGGTCCTGGTGCGAGCAAGAGCCAAAAGCAATGTGCGATACGCTTTGCTGTGCACTTGCTGACGTAGAAACTAAAGCGCCCGATAACAGACCTAGCAAAATCAATGTTTTCTTCATTGGTTCACCTATGAAGTCATCAGGGGCTGAAAAGTCAGCCCCTGTGCTTTACACGTTGTTTTAGAATGTGAACTTAGCGTTCAAAGCAGCCACACGTGGTGCGCCAATCCAGGCTGCGCCGTCCGCAACAGTACCTAAATAACGCTCATCAAATACGTTATTAATGGTAAAGCGTAACTCCATTGTGTCGATAGCGTTACCGACGTTATAAACCGCCGTACCCAAATAAAGGTCGCTGGTCACATAAGAATCGACAGCCTGTGTGTTCGCCTGATCGATATAACGTTCACCGACATACTTGGTGCTGAAGCCAGCGAAGAAACCTTCGTTTTTGTAGTCAAAGCTCACCGCTGCCATGTCTTCAGCACTTCCAACAACGGTATTACCCGCAAAGTCTTTGTCGCTGTACGTTGAGTCATTTTTCGTATAGGACACATATACGCCCCAGTTATCACTCAACTTATAATCCAAAGACGCTTCAATACCGTTCGACTCAACACCACCGTCGTTTCTATAACTGCCGGCGGCCGACTCTAAGTAATCAATACCGTCAACATCTTCGACACTGATGAAGGTAATGCGGTTATCAAAGGTAATGTCGTAATACGTCAAGCTGGCATTAAAGCCCGGCGACGAGTAACGCAGACCCAAATCGATGTTATCCGCACGCTCGGGTTCAACCGAGGTAAGATCCGTATCATCACGCTCTAATACGGCGTCTTTTATCGCCGCAAAGTTCTCTGCGTAGCCACCGAACACTTCCAGACCACGAACCGCTGGAACCGGCGCGACAAAACCTGCAGAAAACAGCACGTCAGAGCTCGAATCAACGTCTAAATCGTTATCGCTGTCAAACAAGTCATTTTTCTCGACATCTACGTCGAATTTTTTAGCACCGACACGGAATTTCGCAAAACCGGCGTCCAATTCGTTTTCGACGTACGCCATTAAGGTATCAACCGGGAACTCGCGACGATACTGCGTCCAGTATGGGGTGTTGTCGATACGGTTACTGGTCGCTGAATTCAATAATTTGTGCCAGGTACGCCATTCCTCACGAGAGTAATCCTCGTACCAGAAGCCACCACGTAAAGTATTCGGCATATCTGCAATAGTGGTGTCCCAAATAAAGTCAGCGTTCAAACCGTAACGGTCTTTTTCATAGTTGGTATGGCGCTGTGACGATACCGGTATGGCACCTTCTGCATAACAGTTTTGATCCATTTCCGGACCGGCACCTTGAACTGAACTGTTGCAGTTAGCTCTTGGCTGCAGAGACTGTCCATTGCTGTCGACAAAATAGATATTGCCCAATGAGCTCCCGCCTTGAGCAGTAGTGCCTGACTCTAATTCTGAATGCGGATTACCGGCACCGTCATCCGTAACGTCGGCCACATAAGGAGGCAACCAGTCGCCGCGACCTTCGTTGTGGTGATAATAGACATTACCTTTTAGCGTAACGTTGCTTATCATGGTTTGAGCTTTCAAGTAGCCAAACATGTTTTCGCGATGTGTCATCCAGCCTTTACGCCAGTTTTGGTCCTGGTATGGAACACCCGTCCAGTTAGGAATCAAACCATCCCACTCATCGTTACGCTCAAACTGCTCCAAGCTGTAAATGCGCTGGTACGTATACTCGCGCGCGTCGTCATAGGTGACATAACCTTCTAAGTCCACCTTGCCAAGGCGAGTAATCAATTTACCGGCAAAATGGTCACGAGTGTTGGTTGCCACTTCGTCCATCCAGTCCGTGTTTTCCTGAGTAGAAAAGCTGATCCAGCCGTAAGTATCACGCGCCAGCTCACCCGTTTCATAACGAGCGTAGACTTTCTGTGCGTTGTTTTCGCCCAAAGTTGCGCTAACAACGGCTTTTTCTTCAAAGCCTGGGTCAATAGTACGGAAGTCCAGCGTGCCGCCCAACGCTTCGTGTGAACGCGAGCTAATATCAGAGGTACCCTGAGACACATCCACACCTTGCAGGTTTTCGGTGTCGATAAAGCGGTTGGCTTTAGTACCACCGCCGTAGTTAGAGTTACCATTCGCAATACCGTCAACGGTCATGCCAATTTGTTGTTGGCTCAAGTCAATTGAGAAACCACGCATAGAGATGCTGGTTGACCATTCGTCAGAGCCAAACGGGTCACCTTCGTTAATCAATACGCCCGGTAGGTTGTCGACAACCGCTAACGCACTGGTCATTGAAGTTTGCTGAAGTTTCATTTCTTCAGCCGTAGCGTTATTGGCATAGGACACGCTGCGTCCGGTCACCAAAATTTGCTCTATGTCTTCTGCTTTTTTCTTATCGTCGTTTGCAGTTTGTTCTTCCTGCTGAGCAAGCGTAGGAGCGCTTAAAACAGAAAAAACGGAGAGTGCCAGTAAACTGGGCTTCATTGGTACAGATAACTTCATTTCATTAAGTCCTATTGTAGTTTTAGAGACGTATCTAAGACTAGTGAGTGAATGTTACAGTTGTGTTTATTTTAATTGACCGTTCAATTAAAATCAAATGACAGAAAAAAGTCAGCTGGAAAACCAACAAAAAAGCCGCACCCAACCGTTGTCAGGTGCGGCTTTTTGCTATTCAGTTTTTAAATGTGGCTTTGTGGCCGGGCAATAAAATGCGGGTTCAAATAATCGTCTTTTTGGTTGTAAAGCAGCGGGTCGCCGGTAATGGTGGTAATGTCGCCACCCGCAGCGCTTAAGACGGCATGGGCTGCCGCGGTATCCCACTCACAGGTAGGGCCTAAACGAGGGTAGATATCGGCTTCGCCTTCAGCCACCAGGCATATCTTCAACGAGCTGCCCATAGGCACCATTTCGTATGGCTTGCCTAAGGAATCTAGCCAATCCGTCGTTTCCCTCGACGGGTGTGAACGTGAGCCAACCACACGCAAAGTCGCCGGAGCTTTGGCAGCCACTTTAATCGGCTTATCATTCAACATGGCGCCCATATCACGCTCGCCGGTATACATAGCATCCAATACAGGCGCATACACCACACCCATAATCGGCACGCCTTTTTCAATTAACGCAATGTTGACCGTAAACTCGCCATTGCGCTTAATAAACTCTTTGGTGCCATCAAGTGGGTCCACCAACCAGTAGCGACACCAATGTTTGCGCTGCTCCCAGCTAATGTCTGAAGACTCTTCAGAAATAATCGGATACTGCGTCTCGAGCGCGCGCAAGCCGTCACAAATAACCTTGTGAGCTGCTAAATCGGCCTTTGTCAGCGGGCTGTCGTCGCCCTTTTGCTGCACGTTAAAGTCATCACTTTCGTACACGGCCATAATGGCTGCACCGGCTTCAAGAGCAATTTTCTTTACATCTTCAAGCAATTCCGTCATTACATCTTCATCCGCTTAATCACTGCATCAGTACTTTCATCAAAGGACTCATCGCTGTCGCCGTCCAGAACTTTCAGCACATCCATTGCTATTTTCTTGCCTTTCTCAACACCCGGCTGGTCGAAGCTGTTTAACTCCCACATCACGCCCTGAGTAAAAACTTTGTGCTCATAAGCGGCTATCAACGCACCGAAGCTTTCCGGGGTCAGCTCGTCCATTATAAGGAGGTTCGATGGGTGTCCACCGGGGTAGTTATCACGCGGTGACTCGGCGTTCTGACTGCCTTCCCACATCAGGCGTCGGTGCGCTAAACAATTAGCAACAGCCAAACGCTGCTGCGACGCCAGGCCTTCCTGAACTGCGGGCTCGAACCCTGGGGCTGCGCGTTTTAAGACAGCCACAAAGTCTGCGGCAAACTCGTCATAGCCCTGGTGCAAATGCTGGAAAAAAGCATGTTGACCATTTGGCCCAAAGCCACCCCAAATAATAGGACCAGTTGGGTAGTCGATAGCTTTATTGTCTGCGGTTGCCTGTTTACCATTACTTTCCATGTCTAGCTGCTGCAAATAGTTCGGTAACATACGCAAGCGACCGTCGTACGGTAGAATAGCCAGATTATTAATGCCTAACTCTTCACGGTTATACGCTCCGTAAAGCGCTAATAATATGGGCAAGTTGTCTTCTTCTGGCGCCGTAAAGAAATGCTCATCCATGGCTTTGGCGCCTTCCAGCATACGTTCAAAGGCACGAACGCCGGTGGTTAAAGCAATGCTCAAGCCAATAGCCGACCATAACGAAAAGCGGCCGCCCACCCCTTCGCCAAAGGTAAACTGCTGCGCTGGTGGAATACCGTAGTCCGTCATTGCCTGGGCGTTCGCCGACACACCTATTACGTGCTTATCCAGCCACTGTTGCTGGGTTAAAGCCGGCTCTATCCAACGACGTACCGTGTCTACGTTTGCTAAGGTATCAATAGTGCCAAATGACTTGGATGAAATAATAAATAACGTAGTTTCGGGGTCGACAATAGGTAACACCGCGTAAAGCTGTCCGCCATCCATCGAGGAAACAAAATGCACTTGCAAGTCATGCAAAACCGCATCATCAGCAAACTCTTTTAACGCAAACGAGCCCATTTGCGGACCTAAGTCAGAGCCACCTACACCAATATTGACCACGTCGGTAATAGGCTTTCCGGTCGACCCCAGCCAACGGCCAGAACGCAGCTTCTGTACCACCTCAACAAAGCGGGTTTTACGGTTAGTCTGCTTAGCCACCGCATGAATAGAACGGCTTAATGTGTGCGTCACCGGGCGGTTTTCACTGACATTCAGGTATTCACCACGGCTAAGGTGCTCACGAGCTTCATTAAATGACTCAGGTAAGCGTTTTCCCGTTTGTTCAATCAGTTCATTCACTGCCAGCTTTTGGTAGCTGGTGTCTAGTGCCAGGTAAGGTCCGTTTTTTATCATCAGTTACTTCCGTTTTTTATTCCCTTGTAGCCTGACGTTATTACGTCAGGTACGGTGCTGTAAATATCGCCACTGCCTAATTATTTATGTATTGGTTTAAGCGGGCAGATCTCACCTGATGCAATAGCATCAGGCTACGACTGGGCGCATCATGCAACATCTGCGTCGTCGCTTTTATCTTCACAGGTTCTGTGTTTGTTCCAAATCACATCACAAATACGGTCGTCTGTTGGCTTGTAACCCGTTGGGGCATTTAGCAACACGTCACGCAGCTCATCAATTGCAAAGCGCTGGCAAGTATCGTCAAGTTTTTCAAGCAACTGCTGCATGTCGCCCCAAGCCAAAGACTGCTCATTCGCGCGCAAAATACGAGCGTGGTCACTGGCTTCAACATTGTCGCCAATGAGCAGTTCTTCATACAGCTTCTCACCGGGGCGCAGGCCGGTAAACTCAATAGCTATGTCGCCGTGCGGGTTCTTCTCATTTTTTTCTTCAAGACCGGATAAGCGAATCATCTTACGGGCTAAGTCGACAATTTTAACGGACTCGCCCATGTCTAATACAAACACGGACCCAGTGTGTCCCATAGTACCGGCTTGAATCACCAGCTGAGCCGCCTCGGGTATGGTCATAAAGAATCGCGTAATATCCGGATGCGTCACCGTTACCGGTCCACCCCGTTCAATTTGTTCTTTAAACAGTGGTACGACAGAGCCCGACGACCCCAAAACATTACCAAAGCGCACCATGCAAAAACGGGTCTCTGACTGACGCAACGCTAAGGCTTGCAACACCAACTCCGACAGACGCTTCGTTGTTCCCATCACATTGGTCGGGCGCACCGCCTTATCGGTAGATATCAGCACAAACTGTTTAACCCCTGCCGCTATAGCCGCTTCCGCCGTATGCCAGGTACCAAACACGTTATTACGCACGCCTTCGACCATGTTGTATTCAACCAAAGGCACATGCTTATAAGCGGCAGCATGGTAAACCGTGTCGACATTAAAGCTCTTCAGTACTGTCTCAATACGGTTTCGCCGTTGCACCGTTCCAATAACGGGTATTACTTCAGCGCCAATGCCCTGTTGCTCGCAAATATCAATCAGCTCTCTTTCAATGCTATACAAAGCGAATTCAGACAATTCATAAAGCAACAGTATTTTGGGCCGCTGCAACAATATCTGCCGACAAAGCTCAGAGCCAATAGAACCGCCGGCTCCGGTCACCAGAACCGTTAAACCAGTAATATGCTTTTCCATTAAACGGGCGTCAGGAGTTACCGGATCACGCCCCAAAAGGTCTTCAACTCGAATATCCTGTAACTGGTCAATGGACATTTCATTGTTCACCATGTCAGCCATGCCCGGCACTGTTTGTACTTTAACGGGCAAACACTCTAAGGCTTCCAGAATTTCACGGCGGCGTGAACGAGGAGTACTCGGTAGGGCTAGAAGAACACGTTGGATATCAGCGTCGTACACGGCTTTTTCAATACGCCCCGGGTTAATAACGCTCATACCAAGCACCGACGTATCTTGCAGACCCGGATCATCGTCAGCAAACATCACCGGATGAAACTCGCCACCATTATTCAACGCTTGCGCCAGCTGACGGCCAGCAGACCCAGCGCCGTATATCAGCACCCGGTCCTTCTTACGACTCATAGCACGCTGGTAGCCTTCACGAACAATCAAACGGCTACCACCGGTTAACAAAAATGCCAGCAACACATAATTCACGACCGCTGAAACCGGCAACGCAATACCCATGACCAAAGCGCCAATCACTAAGAACGCGCCGCTGAATATCACGGTGACAAAAACTAAGCTTAGAACTTTAAAGCCAACGTAGCGGACAACCGCACGGTACAAACCAAAACGAATAAACGCCAATAAAGTTGCGCACAAAACAAGGCCACCAAGAATCATCCACTGCGACCATTTCAGCGGCATAATGGCATCAAAGCTGAGTAAGTAGGCCGTTACCATTGCTACCGTAATAGACACAACATCAACGAAAAGCCCTATTCCGCGCTTCACGTTTCTCGGTAACTGCATCAACAACTTCAATGGGTTCACGGTATTTATCCTTTTTATCGTTTCCGTGTATTAGCGGTTATAAAACGGCGCTCTGTCATCCGTATAATCATACAAACGGGCGCGACGTTGCAACTGTTGTCCACCGTTTCGTGACAATGGTACCCAAGTAAAGCCAACTCGCTCACGGGTCGGACGCACGCTCATTAAGTCAAAGGGTATGCTAATAAAGAAGCCTTTGGTAAAGCTACCCTCACCATACTCTTCTGATGACACATCCGTAAAGGCCGCATAAGCGCCGGCAACCACACCGCTGTCAAAGCGCTTCTGCATGGTTACTTGTACGCCTTTGTCTTTCGCCAGGAACTGGCCAAAGTCTAACTGCAATAACGAGTCCGACAGCCATGGCATTTGATAATAAACACTCGCAAAGCCGGTGGTCACTTCGTAATCTAAGAAACCACTGCCACCTTCAAAGTCACGTTTACGAACCCGGTTTACATTCAGACCAAACGCCCAACGGCTATCCACCTGTTTATACAGTACTTCCGCGCCTAAACCACCGTACATGCGCTCTAAATAGCCCGCATAAGCCATGGCGAACCAGTCCTGACCTAAGCGTTTATGGTAAGTCACTTGTGCTGAGTCTAGCCAAATATCGTTCTGCACGTATTTACGAATGTCGGTACGTACCGGCGGCAAAGCATCCTGTCCACCGCCTAAGAATAAGAAGTCGTCATAGTTAGTCGCTATGTTAAAGCCCACCTCACCAAACAACTCAACATTGTCACTCAACCAACGCCGCCCAAAAGCATAAACACCCAGCTGATAGGTATAGAAAGTCTCAGGGTTACCAAAGCTTTGGTCCAGGAACGGCTTCAGGCCGTAACGGTTAGTGAACTTGTTCTCTGGGTTAAGTTTCCAGCTGTCATCGCCACGCTCAGGCATATCCGGCGACTCTAGCCGAACAAACAAGTCGTCCACTTCGTCGACATCTTTACCCGGGTCACGGTTTAAAACGCGATCTTTAAATTTGTCTGCGTCAATTTTGGTATTAACGTTCGGATCAAACAGCGCCATATCGACCATATTGTAGGTTTTTACACTGTCCGGTAATTCCGCCGCCATAACACGAGCCGCCCGATTATAAGCTTCTTCACTATCACGGTAACGGAAGTGATACCCGTACATCGTCACTTCATCGTCTTCCGCCGCAAAGCGCGCTCCGCTAAACGCCATTTGTTCACGCATAGTGCGGTTCATTCCAGCCCAATCCACTTCGGCCAGCGACTCTTTACGCTTTTCTTCGGTGGGTACCACCTTGTCCGGAGTCACCTTTATCTGATTCAAGGTACCGAAGTTGGTACGCAGACTGAAGTTAAACATAAGCGTATTACCGCGTTCGTAACTCAGTTGCACATCGAAGTAATCAGAAACCTGATAATTGGCACCAAAGTTCCAGCGGCTGTCTTGTTTTATAGGCACGCCAGCACGCTCGGTCGAGTAGTCGTTACCGTCGTACTCTGCTTTCAGGCTAAGTGGTTCCCATGGGGTTTGATACTCTAAGCCACCGAACACGGCCATAGGACCGGTAAACCAGCGGTCAAACTCTACCTTACCACCGTTGCCCCCAAAGCTATTTTCGCGCTGACAGTAATCGTCAGACAACTCGCAGAACGGGTTGGTAAAGTCGTCATGAGTACCTAAACGACCAAAGCCTAAGCCTAAGCTGACATCAACCGGACCGAAGCGTTTATTCGCGACTACGTATTCGGCATCGAACAAGCCGGTTCCGGCAAAGTCACGAAAGCCCACGCTCACTTCCGGCAGCCAATAACTTTCTTCCCATAAGCGGGCTTTTATATCGAAACCTTTATCGGCAAGAATGTTGTCACCGCTAAAGTCCGGCACATCACTGTACAGTTTATTTGGAAATTCGGTATAAAACGCCGTGGTTTCTAGCCAGGGCAATAGCTGTAAGTTCACTGTATAACGGCGGTACTCTTCCATATCGGAATAGGTTATCGCAAACGCTCCTTCCTCCATCATACGAGCCGTCGGGTTCTGTAATAACCCTACCGAACCATAGTCGTTATAACTGGGGGACAAGTCACGGCGCGACCAATGCCATTCTGAGGTGGGTGTTGCGCTTACCTGATACACAGGCGCGTTAGTTGCTGAGCGAACCGATGTATCTGCCACAAAATGCTTCAACAAACCACGAATGTCGTCATTCAACGATTTATATTTTGGCGGTAGCTGATTCGGCTCAAAGCCTAGCCAAAGAATATTGCCCGGCATAAGCTCGGCGTCACTTTGTTTGTAGTAAGCCCAGTTAGCTTGTTGTTCATCATCAACGGACACTACCGTCGCGATATTTTTGTTGTGTCCGTCAAGCAACTCAGACTGCTCTTCAATACTATTCAGCCAATTCGCGACTGTCTTCCCTGCATAAAATTCGTATTTGCCCGGTTTACTGACTAAGCCATACACATAAATATGCTTTGGGCGCTCAGGCAACACTAACGAGTAACTTCCTTCTGGTAGCAATGGGTTGTCCGCTAAATTTTGACGCGCTTGCTCAATGCTTATATTGCCCCAGTACTGTTGCCCCAACTGCCAACCCTTAATTTGACCTTGCAGCATAAGCGCAGCATCGGCTTTGTCCGTTTCACGGCGGCCGCGCCAATAAACTTCCAGTTCAGCCAGCTGCAAAAGTATATTTTGTTTCTTACGTTCTAAGTCAGCAGACTCATCGATTTTAACCAAACGCACTGCGGGCCAATATACATCCGCCAGGAGGCCTTGCGTCTCAATGGCATTCAAAGCTTGTTTAAGTCGAACCGGCCCCTCAAATTGCACCTGACGGGTTTCTGCGTTTGCAACGCCTGACTCAGCCAATACGGCCATAGCGAATAGAGAAATAAGAATACGTTTCATAACATCACTCATTGGGCTGACTCTGAGTTGTTGGTGCGACCTATCCAGGTAACCTGGGTAAGGTTTAATAACGGCTTATTGGGAATAATGCGTTGCTCGCTTTTTATGACATGACCGTCCGGCTCCACCCAGAACCGATTTACAAAGCGCTCGCCGGTTAGAAGAAACTTACCCGCTTCTTCTACCAAAGTTGCCATTGCCGGGCCATAAGGCATATCCAACTGCTCACGCTGCTTTACCGTGAAAGTCGACTGCACATTTCGGCTAACACGAGTGCCGTCGTCGAACTGGTAGTCATAAGCGCGCTGCCAGGTGTTATTACAAGACTGGGGGGTTGTTACAATACAACGCAGTGGGTCATTCTTTAAATTCGAAACGCTCAACAGGTTATCGTCCAGGCTTTGGGTGCGTGTGATGCGCCCATTCTCAAGAACCAATGTCTCTTTCTCGGCGGTAATAAAATGGTACTTATTCGGCTTATTAACAAAGCCTAAAACAATCAGGCTTCGAGCTCTTCCCTGCCACTGAGCATACAAAGAGGTGTAAGGAAAGTTATCTATTTCCTCAGCGCTTAGCTCTGCATCTTCAGTGTCTTTAAACGCATATTCAACCGTTTCACGAACTTCGTCCGTGACGGCTGTACAGCCCGCTAAAATAAGTAAGAAACCGGCAAAGAATCCGTTCCGAATCATAAAAAGTCTCACAAGTTAAACCGCAGCGCATAAAAAAATACCGCCAAACGGCGGTATTTTATCACAGCTCTTTTAAAGTGTTCACTGCGAAGCGCTTCGCAACCAACACAATAAGCTATTACTGAGCTGGAATAGTAATAGTGTAGGTGTTAGTACCTGTACCAGTTACAGTCACGATTGGATCCGGATCTGTTGGTTCTTCAGGGTTGTCGTCAACTACTGGGTTTGATGAGCTGTCAGAAACAACTGCTACAGTTGCTGCTGCTGCAACACCTGCAAATACTAATGCCTGAGTTGACATGCCACCGATGCCAGCGCCTGAAGCACCTTCACCAGCTGCACCGTCTTGTGCCATTGCTGGTGCAGTCGCTAAACCTAACGCAGCAATAACTGATAATGCTAAAGTTTTCATAATATTAACCTCACTCCCGAGATATTGATACATGTATCGCCGTAGACTGAAAACGCTCCAGTTAACAGCAACTTTCATAGTATGTTTATACGCTATTAATTGCAAACTGGATTTTTAAATTTCCAGTAAAATTTGTTAAATACTGTTAATAGCAGCAACCGCTACAGCCGTGTTATACAAAATATTCGTTACCTGTGACCACAACTCCAGGTTTTCGGTATAAGTTGTGTCCATAGGCACAATAATGGCATCGCCCGGGCCTAGCTGTGAGCTTTCGCTAAAGCTAAACCAACTGCTGCCGCCTTCGTAACGTTCAATGGCCCCGTTGGCTTTAACAATATAAATGCGATCTTCGTCCGCTTTTTCTTTAGTGCCACCACTGCGGTCAATGTACTCTTCCACCGATACGTCAGGGTCGAAGCGGTAAGACGTTGCCATTTGTACTTCACCCATAATACTCACCGAGTCATTACGGGAAGGAACGTGCAAGGTGTCACCGTCTTTTAACTGAATGTCATTAGCACCGTTCGCACTTAGTAGTTTCGGCAAGTCCATAATTAAACGACCCACTGGCTCTGCCGACAGTAAGTCAGCCAACAACGTGCGCATTTCATCATAAGAAACGCGACTATCGCCAGTGCCAGTCAGCATATTTCCGGCAACTTCGCGCTGAAGTTCCTGAGCCAGAATTTTCTTACGCTCTTGCTCCTGCTTGCGCAGCTCTTCACGAGTAAACACCGCACCTTTTATAAACGCATGCTCTGTAAAGCCGCCTGCCCGTTCAATAAGCTGCGTAAGAGTTTCTCCCCGCTTAATGGCGTAGGTTCCCGGGAAGCGGACTTCCCCCCGCAGGGTCACTTCATAGGTACTCTGCCACTCAGGAATACTCAGCACGTTTAAACGGTCACGCCCTTGCAGCGGAACATCCACAGTACCTTGCAGCACATCATTCAATGCAACTGTGACATAGTCAGTCTGAGTGGTGTCTTTATTGAACTCAAAACGGGTAATTTCAGCACGTTTTAAGTACGCCGAGTCTTTAATACCGCCCGCAGCATCAATTAAGCGACTGACACTGGCATTTTCCACTAAAGGGTATACCCCAGGGTGGTTAACTTCACCCGACACGTAAACCAGTGGCGTATTGCCGTTGCGAGTACGCTGACGTTGAATGCGCTGCATTATGGGTTCCAGCATTATATCACGTGAGTACAACGCCAAGTCTTCCTCCGCAACTTCAACATCATCTTCGTCCGGAGAGCCAAACAACTCAGATAAAGGCGTTAAGCGTTGTTGTTGTGCTAGCTTTTCTCTCTCTTCCTCTTCCGACGCTTTAGCTTCTTTTACCAAGTCTTCTAAAAACGCCTGACGATAATCGCTCAATAACTCCTGACGCTCTTCAGCTTGACGCTCCTGCTTTGTTAAAGTAAAGCGAGAGAGCTTCTGCTCCTCTTCTTCTCTCGTTTGGTAGCGGCTGAAAATGACAATTTGGTCGCGCTCTTGCAGCTGTAAGTTCTCACCTTCAACGCCAGAAATAGCCTCCGCCACGTTAAATTGATACAAACTCAAGTCACGTTTCGCACCAGTTTCACGAACGACAAGGCCATAGCCTAAATCAGCTTGCTCTAATAAGTCCTGACGGCTATCGAGCAAAATATCGTTAATGCGAATGCCTGGCTTCCACTCGTAATGTCCAGGGCGAGTCACCGCCCCCACTAACAATAGGCTATTATTAAGCGACTCTGACACCTGCCGCAGGGTTAATACGTCACCACCTTTCAACTTTTTGCTCAGTTCCGCGTTTGAGGTTAGGTCAACCGTACTAATAACTCGTTGCCCCCGAACAATGCGTTCAAGCTGTGCTGACGCTAAATAGGCATCGTCTTCACTACCACCGGCAAAACGTAGCGCGTCTTCTAAAGTTTCGTCGCCTTTAAGCTCGTATAAAGCTGGACGCTTGACTTGACCTTTAACGGTCACCATGTCGCCGCGCGCAGGAATGAAAACAACATCACCACTTTGCAAAATGCGGTCGTCGGACGCGTCACCTTTTAGCAGTAAGTCGTACAAGTCAAAGTCTGCAATAACCTCGCCAGCGCGCATTAAACGAATAGAACGCAACGACGCAATGTCCGACACGCCACCGGCAACATACAACGCCTGGCTAATAGTCGACAGCGAGCTTACCGTGTAAGAGCCCGGCTTATAGGCTTCACCGGCAATAAACACTTGAATGGAACGCAATTCGCCCATAGAAACAGCGGCCTTGAAGCCTATAAGACGCTGCTTTACCTGGTTTTGAATAAGCTCCTGCATTAACGAGTAACTCAGTCCCGCAACAGTAAGCTCACCTACGTCAGGAACAAAAATTTTGCCTTCGCGGTCAACCGTTAAGTTATGAGTACGGTTTTCTTTACCAAAAAGCTGAATTTTAATGGTGTCGCCAACGCCCATAATGTAACTGGAAGGCACTGGTGCATAAGAGGTGGGAGCAAACGTTTTTGGCTCGCCGGAAAATAAGTCATAACCAAAGGCTTTTAGCTCATCGTCGTCACGAGTGAACTGGGCTTCTAAGTCTTCCGGAATTATCGGGTCACCATTTTTATCAAAACGAGTGCCTCGCGGGAAAATAATATTCTTTTGTTGCGAGCTTTTACTATTTGAACTTGAAGAGGAGCTATTCAGGCTATCCAACATGCTGGGGTCAATGCCAAATTGCCTGGCAAGAGCTTCCTGCTGAGCACGAGGCAGTTTTTTTAACTGCTCAATTTGAGCCTGACTTGGCATAGACTGCGCATTCACAGTTGCTGTGTTTCCTAAAACCAGAACAGCAACGGGCAGTAGCATACTCGACAAGAATGACTTCCAAGAAATCAAAGCGCTTCCCCTTTATGTTTATTACTTAATTTGCACCCGGATAATCGCAGCATTTTATAAGCTAACATCTAAAAAAGCTACGGTAGCGTTTGTAGTATATGAATCACTACTGATTTGCTAGTCACTTCCAAATAAGTCTCTCGTATACACTTTATCAAAAACATCCTGAAGTTCTGGTGTCATCCGATTTGAAACAATCACATCCGCTTCCGCTTTAAATACATCAAAGTCATTGACGACACGAGAGTTGTAGAACTTCTCTTCTGCTAACACTGGCTCGTAGACAATCACTTCAATACCTTTAGCCTTAATACGTTTCATCACGCCTTGTATGGCAGACGCGCGAAAATTATCCGATCCTTGCTTCATCACTAGGCGATAAATGCCAACGACCTTGGGTTTGCGTGCAATAATACTGTCCGCAATAAAGTCTTTGCGGGTGCGGTTGGCATCGACCACGGCACGCATGATGTTTTGTGGCACATCCTGATAGTTCGCGAGCAACTGCTTCGTATCTTTGGGTAAACAATAACCACCATAACCAAAACTAGGATTGTTATAGTGGTCGCCAATACGCGGGTCTAAGCCAACCCCTTCAATAATTTGCCGTGTGCTTAAACCATGAACTTCAGCGTAAGTATCAAGCTCGTTAAAGTAGGCAACGCGCATAGCTAGATAGGTATTCGCAAAAAGCTTAATAGCTTCCGCTTCTGTGCTGTCAGTAAAAAGTGTTGGTACGTCCTTCTTAATAGCCCCCTGCTTTAAAAGATCAGCAAATATTTCAGCACGTTCAGAGCGTTCGCCAACAATAATACGAGAAGGGTACAGATTATCGTAAAGCGCTTTGCCTTCACGTAAAAACTCTGGTGAAAAAATGATGTTCTCGGTACCCATTTTCTCTTTCAGCATGTCTGTATAGCCCACCGGTATGGTCGATTTAATAACCATAACTGCGTCAGGATTAACTTGGTTAACCTGAGCAATGACCGCTTCCACGCTACTGGTGTTGAAGTAGTTAGTTTCTGGATCATAATCGGTAGGGGTGGCAATAATCACATAATCAGCATTGGTGTAGGCTTCTTTGGCGCTCATGGTGGCTTTTAGATTCAAGCTCCGTTCACGCAAAAACTCTATGATCTCCTTATCTTCGATCGGCGAGCAGTTGTCGTTAATAAGGTCAACTTTGCTTTTTACAATATCGACCGCCCAAACCTCGCTATATTGCGCCAAAAGAATCGCGTTCGATAAACCAACATACCCAGTACCTGCCACTGCTATTTTCATTAATAATTACCCATTTCAAATTTGCAGGCTATGCCTCTTGAGTTTGCGCTTTCGCTTATAGGCTCAAACTCTTTTGCAAGTGCCACTCATATAGCTTTATTACTCTAGTGTGTATTTCATTCTTTATCCGCATCAAGCCCGAAGGAGGTTACTTTTTTCCTTATTAAAGGGTATAGGAACGAACTTCCAGTCTCGGTCAGATGATGATTATCAAAATATAGTGGCGTTCCGTTATCGAGTTTGTATAAACAATTTTCTTTACATAGTGACGCGCTGGTTTTGATACGTGAAAAGGAAAACGATTCAGACAACTGATCCAGAGCTAAAAATATCTGCTCGTTTTCTTCATAGTATTGATCAATGGTTTTAACCAAGTCAGCGCTTTGGTTTTTTACCTGGTAATACATCGCCTTTGGAATGTCTCTTTCCCAAACAGGAACTGGTTCAACATACACCACATCAATTCCGTTATCTTTGGATAACTTCAATAAGGCTCTCAACATTTCTTTATCAAATGCCATTGCCGACTGGTGAATGTAAATAATTGACACACCTTTCTTTACCGCTTCATTAACTATCTTTCTGGGAGAAGGACCATCGACGTTCATTGTTGAGTTCGATACAAAAAACCACAAGTGATACCCATTAACTAAAGCCGCCTTTCTAAATGATTCTTTAATCGAGTTAGCATGAGAATTACCAGCTAACATTATAGAGCCTTCAACTTCGCTCTCAGGCAGACCTGTTAGCTCGCAGCTCATAGCCGCTGGGTTCAAAAATCGAAACACCCTTCCACACCGAAACTTTGCTCTATCATCACTAGCCGAGAAAATTAAGCGTTCTTGAGTGGAAAGGTTTTTTTCCTGTAGAAAATTTAAAGACAAAACCAAGAAAAAAATAGCTAAGGTTGACACCAACGTTGCGCTTTTCCAGTACTCAGTTAATACGTTCGGCAGTTTCTTTCGTTCAACGAAATTGTATAGCAGATAAGAAGACAGACCTATAAAGAAAGCGAGGGAAATGAGATCTACCCAAGACTCCACACCGTAATAAGTGCCTTCAAAGGGTATGCTGTTATAAATAACAATGATAGGAAAGTGTGTTAAATATATTGCATAAGAGTATTTACCTAGAACTTCCAAAGTCTTCCCAAAAAACGAGGTTTCAAAGATTTTTGGGAGCCCAAAAATAAGCGTTAATGCGACCGAACATGATATAACTAAAGCTATAACTCCTGGATGACCGTTTATTGCGGAGAAACTTTCCCCTTCTAATGGAGCTAATGGGGTAAGAAATAAAAGGAGAACCCCTATTCCCCCAAGCCAGCTAAACTTTTTACTAAGTACATTGCCTCCGTTGGTAAAATACATAGCAACTCCATACCCGATGAGAAATTGCCAGACTCTAAAAGGAGTGATAAAAAAAGCCGTTTTAGGGGAAACTGATACGGCCCAAAAGCAAAGAGCTAAGGAGCTAAGCAAGAAAAAAGGCAGTAACCATTTACTTTTTCTAATAAAGAAACTAATAAAAGGAACAAGTAAATAGAATTGAATCTCAACACCTAAAGACCATAAGTGAAGGAGCGGTTTGAATGCACTCTGATTAAAGTATGAATTTTCTAACCAGAAACCAATGTTAGATGCAAAGAAGCTAGCCCATAGAGCTTGTTCAACAACCTGTGTAGTTTCGCTTCTAGTGGTTAAGAGAAATGAGAATATAACCGTAGCAATTATAGCCACATAGTAAGACGGGAGAAGCCTGATAGCTCTTCGTCGAAAGAATTTCGCATTGTCAGAAGGGTTGTATAAAACAGCCATCAGAAAACCACTAATGACAAAAAAGACATCAACGCCCAACAACCCACTTTTAAATAAATCAAAACCAAGATGGAAAAGCACGACAAGCAGTACTGAAATCCCTCTTAGAATCTGTATGTCAGATCTAAACTTCATTTAGTTCTATCCCTGATAATAACTGCCCTATTTGATAACTCTATCACCTGAGCCGCCACCGCAAACAGTCTTAAAGATATACCTAAAGTAATTTACCAAACTCATTGTCTTCATCATCTCCGCATCTACTTGAGCAAGTTTTTCAGGGGTGGACATATCAATATCGTTGAGCTGGGCTAAACCGGTAATCCCAGGACGAGCATCATAAACACCCTTTTTCTCACGCTCCAATGTAAGCTGCTCCTGATTGAACAAGCCCGGACGAGGCCCTACCAGACTCATTTCTCCTTTAAGCACATTCCATAACTGAGGCAATTCATCCAACTTCGTTCTGCGCAAAAAGTGTCCAAACTTTGTGATTGATGAGGAACTCGCTAAGTGGCTGGCTACCGATGCGGTGTCTTTGCGCATAGTACGAAACTTTATGAGTACAAAAGGTTTCCTATTGCGCCCTACCCGTTGTTGTCGAAAAATTGGCGAACCAGTGTCGAATAGCCCGACTACGTAGAGTGCTAACAAGATAGGCAATCCTATTATTAAACCTAATAGTGAAAACACCAAATCCAGCATTCGAATCATTACCTATTCCTTTTTTTGGTTGACAACAGAGAGTCGAGCCGCGTCACTTAATGTTTCCCTTGAAGTCACAACTGGCTGCCAACCTTGCGACTTAGCCTTTGTGTTGTCGATAACTAGATCTTCACATAACTGCTCATAAAACTGGGGTTTACCCAGTAATGATGACAATACTTTGAGTACTGCAGCAGGCATCGGTATCATAATTTGTGATCGACCAAGGGATCTCTTTATCTCTTTAGCCATATCCTGGGTCGATACCACATCATCGTCAGCTAAAGTAAATACACCAGATAGGACAGGCGTCTCTAAAGCATAACGAATGAAATCTATCAAATTATCGATAGACAAAACTGTGCGTTTATTCTTGATCATGCCAAACGGCAGCGGGACCGGTAACCTGCAGAGCTTAACTAATTTACCAAAATTTCCAGGAGCGTTGCTTCCTACAATCAACGGAGGCCGGATAATTACCAGCTCATGGCTCCGGCCCTTGCTTTCAAAGAGTTCAACTAAACTTTTTTCAGCTTCCAATTTTGAACGAGAGTAGTAGTCGTAAGGAGAAAAAGAAGAAGATTCGGATACTGACTCCGCCGAGATTCGTCCATGAACGCCAATAGTACTGAGAAAAATAAATTTATTCGCGCCAATATTCATAGAAAATTTGGCAAGCAACTCGGTTAAGACGACGTTCGCGGCTCGAAAGTCTTGGTAATCTGCATTTGGCATTTTGCCGTGAGCCAACCCAGCGCAATGTACTATTGAATCAATTTTATAGCCCAACTCACCAACCAGAGCCTGCAACGACTCTGAGGAAAGGAGTTCGGGCATATGGACTTCGAATGCCTCCAGGTCGGTACTACTGCGCCTGACCAAACTGATAAACTCACTGTCCGATTTCTGTAGGGATTTAATCAACCTCTTTCCAACAAACCCTCGGCCGCCAGTAACTAAAATCATTAAGAACGTCCTCGCTTTATGCGTATTAGAGTATTCGCCAGCAAATAATATAAGGACGCGGGAAAGCTGAAGCCCTCACAGTCACGAAAAACCGAATAGTTGTATTTCAACAAGGAAATTTTATTACTTGAGATCGAGTCATTACGAACGGTGTAAGACGCAAGTACTTCGTTCAGCCCATAAACGGAGCCAACTTCACGGAGTATTTTAAGCCACATAGCATAGTCTTGTCGCTTACGAATATCGGGCATCGCAATTCGGCCAACCAGCTTAGTATCAAACATAGCCGTTAAGCAGCCCACCTGATTTGAGTAAAGCATGTCTTTGTAGGTTAAATACTCTGGTGGAATATATTCTGACAACGTTGTACCGGTAGTTAAATCGACGCGTTTAAAGCCCGTATGTGAAAAAGCAATGCCTCGCTCTTCCATAAATTTTACTTGTTTCTCTAGTTTTCGAGGTTCCCAACGGTCATCGCTATCCAGAAAGGCAATGTATCTGCCGGAAGATGCCTTAATTCCTTCATTTCGAGCAACCGCTGCCCCGCCATTTGAATTCAGTGAAATGACTTTTATGCGGTGTTCATCCGCCGCAAGGGACCTCACCACTCCAACGGAGTTGTCACTCGAACAGTCATCGACTACAAGTAACTCCCAATCGTCATATGTCTGTTCACACACGGATCGAATTGCATTTTCAATAAACTGGCCGCTGTTAAACATAGGCATGATTATGGAAACAGACATATCACTCTCTTATCGTATCTTTATGACCACTTAATATGGACAAATGAATGAACGTTTAACCGCTATTGGCTATTACTCAGAGCCTTCTTATTTGCTCCATAAGGTCTTCGGACCGATCTTCCCAGAATTCAATCTCTTGATATCGCTTAAAAGTAAATCCACCCGACTCAGCCAAAACAAGCTTCCCCTTTATATCTTCAACATCGAATTCATCTACTAATATAACGTTTCCAGGGGAGCTAACCTTCAAGTCATCCGCCATTCGAGTCCGTGATGATATAATTGGGATTCTATCAAACATTGAGCATTCGAAGTATTTATTAGATATCGCGTAAACGGCATTCAAATTGTCTGTTGGGTAAGCAGCCCATATAAAATCTGAAATTTCGTAGATGTAAGGTAGTTCACACTGGCCGTACCTTCCCCAAAAAGAGACTTTATCACTGAGACCTTTTTGCTCAGCCAGCTCTTTTGCGAAGTCCAAACTTGGTCCATCACCGAATACAAATAACTTCATATCCAACTCCTTGAAAGACTCAATAAGTCGTTTCAAGACTGATGGGTAACGCACCACCCCTACCCAGGAAACAACTGTTTTTCCAACACCCTTTAAGCGTTCTGCGTGCTCATACCATTCCGGTTTACCCGAATTATTCTGAAGCAAAAGTTTCGAAGGGTAGTTCTCAAAAACAATGCTATAAAGTCTTTTATCATAACATTCTGGAAAGTACCGGGATGCAAAGATAGTTAAATCAGCAAACTTCAAACAAAAGGACTCTAAGCACCTAAGAACCTTTAAAGTGTATTTGTTACTGGCTGCAGGCATATCTAGACAGTCGTAAATTACCTTTACTTTAGGCCTAAAAATTTTCATTAAACACCCCAATAAAAGGGAGTCCCAATGACTTAAAAATAACGTGTCAGGTTTAAATCTTAAGAAGACCTTTAATCCGAACAAGGTGAACAAAGGGAAAAAAATTAACTTTTTCAACCGATTTCCTACCTCAGAACGCATTTTAAATAGCGTATACCCTTTTGGATTGGATCTTTCCGCACCCTTCCGGTCCCAAGCTAAAACGTTAACGTCATACTCTTTAGCCAAAGAAGAACGAAATTTACTCGTCCTGCTATTAATTGGGTATGATGTATCGACAACAAGTACTTTTTTCATATACCACCAAAAAATAGAATGTATGGCTGTGCAACGACCGCTATTATTAAACCCAAGGCTAAATACATGCCAGGGAATGCCAGATATGCTAACTTTTGAGTTCTAACCAAATGTGCCAGAAAGTATTTAGAAACAATCGGCACAACTAGCACCCCAATTATTAAAAATATATAGCTTAACCTCCAAGCTAATATCGTAACATCCATAAACGTTACTAATATCATTGAACCTATAACAAACAATTTAAATATATAAGTATGAAACGGATTAGCAATTTTATTTTTAAGAAGAATTATGGCGCCTACCATAAAAACGGAAATAAGTACACGAGGGTCATAGACCTTCATAGGGTAACCGTAATGTTCAGAATTAACATAGCTTAGAAATTTAACAGCAATCACATCTAATCCTATTAGGCTTAAGGCAGAGGCAAAAATAACCGAAAAACCAATTAGGAACGAAAGGAAAAAAAGAGCAAAATAAATGCTAGCAAGAACCGATAACCTTAGGCGGGTCAAAAAGGTGCAAATAAGTAGAATTAAGGAAGTATGAAAAGAAACCGCAAGTATAAAACAGAGTATCGATAGCAATTTATACTTGTGGTAATAACAAAGGAAAAATAAAATACCAAAGCCAACAGCTACTGAAATGCGTGATGACTGCATATTCATTGACATGATATATGGAAACCAAACAACAATTGACAGCAATTTATACGGCGAGTATTTCTTTATTACCAAAGCTACCGGAATAAAAGAGGCGAGCGCCATAAACACTATTATGAACTGTCCGCCTAAATTAAACGTGTTGCCAAGGAAAGATACGACACGAAACCCTATTTCAACATGAGTCGTTGGATTTAATACATCATACCAATCAACTATATCTGAATAAATGCTAATGTACGCGTTATAGTCGGCTAAACCTGTGCCGTTTCCTCTTAACGCCATGATGAGCAGAACAAACAGCGAAAATAGATAAAATATCGGAGTTGAGGTTCTATCTCTATCGCAAAAATGAAGAAGAAATGCGGTGGCAACCAAAAGCACATAAAACATTAGTTTAGCCTCTTATAAGCTAAAGTTTGGGCCGCGACGCTCTGGCTCCTTATCATTGTTCTTTTTTAAGAATATCAATAATTCGACCAACGGCCATTCCATCACCGTAAGGGTTATGTGCTTTCGTCATTTTCTCATACTCTGAAACATTACTTAATAAAATGCTTACCTGCTCAATGATTTTTTCGGCGTTGGTACCAACCAGTTTAACAGTTCCAGCATTTACAGCTTCCGGTCTTTCCGTCGTTTCTCGCATTACCAGCACAGGTTTACCTAGAGAAGGAGCTTCCTCTTGCACTCCTCCTGAGTCAGTCAGTATTAAATAACTGGCATTCATCAGGTAAACAAAGGGTAAATAATCCTGAGGAGAAATTAAAAAGACATTATTCAAATCGCCCAACAAGCGTTTAACTGGCATCTCAACGTTAGGGTTGAGGTGAACGGGGTAAACTATTTGAACATCCGGGTAAGCATTTGCGATCTCCTTTAGAGCTGCACAAATTCGCTCAAACCCATGACCAAAACTTTCACGACGATGGCCTGTAACCAAAATCATTTTCTTAGTCGAGTCAACAAAACTGAAGTCATGTTCAAAAGCCAGTTTCGCTTTTTCATCATTCAACACCCTATTTTTTATCGAAAAAAGTGCATCAATCACTGTGTTTCCGGTAACAAAAACTTTAGAATCTTTAACGCCTTCTGCCAAAAGGTTCTGCCTAGCACGCTCCGTCGGAGCAAAATGAAGATCTGTGACGACACTCGTTAGCTTCCTATTAGCCTCTTCCGGCCATGGAGAGTAGAGATTTCCGGTTCGCAGTCCCGCTTCGATGTGTCCCACTTTCACCTGTTCATAAAACGCCGCCAAACTAGCAGTAAAGCAAGTAGTAGTATCCCCATGAACCAAGACTAAGTCAGGTTTAAAATCTTTCAGAACATCTCTAAGTCCGAGCAAAATTTTTGCGGTTACGTCATATAAATCCTGACCACTTCGCATAATATTTAAATCATACTCTGGAGTTATATCAAACAAAGTCAGGACTTGATCTAACATTTCTCTATGTTGGGCCGTTACTGCAATATTAACTTTAAAGGCACTATCTTTAGTCATAGCAGAAACTAGCGGACCCATTTTAATGGCTTCCGGTCGAGTACCAAAAACGAACAAAACTCTTTTAGTCATAAAATTCCTACATTAGTGGCATAGAGTTTAGCTATCTACAACTTCAAAAACATTTAGCCAGGACCAATTTTTAGTAAGTTCCGTTTGTATTTTATGAAGCTCAGGTTCGGTAAGCTTTTTAGCTTTCAAACAGGCCGATGCTAAGCTTTTGCTTGTATTCTTATTAGCAAATGTAAAGGCACTGTCAACACCGATAATACTAGCCAACTCACGTGTTGCAGTTGATACCCCTGATGATGCTGGGTCAAAGCCTATTATAGGTACTCCCGATGCTAACGCTTCTAATAGAACTTGACCAAAAGACTCGTAAGAAGAACTCATCAAAAAATAATCTGACGCAGAATAATAGTCTTCAGGTGTTTCCGAAAACCCTTGGAATATCACCCGAGACTTTAAGTCTAATTCACTAACTAGTTCACGGCAGGACTGTAACTCGCTACCATCCCCTACAAACAACAATTTATAATTATCAGGAAGGTAATATAAACACTCAATTGCTTTTCTTGGCTGCTTGACAGCTTCCACCCTTCCTAAAAAGAGTAATAAAGTCTCGCTCTCTTCCACTCCAAGCCTACTTCTAACATCAGTTAACGGAGCACTATTAAAACGCTTTATATCAATTCCCGGGGAAACTTTAACCACATCAACTTTTTGGTTTACACTTTTTACTTGGCTAACCATGCTCTCACTGAAAACGTAAACCTTCTCGAGTCTATGAAAAAGAAGCGCCTCCAGTTTATTATTTATTAGATACCTAACTTTCGACAGCCACCCATCTTTTTGGTCTTTGTTCCGGAATTTATAAACACCTGATGCTATATAGTTAATATTGTTATAGCCCAAGAAAAGCCCAATCAAAGTAGTTATGTGGCTTCTAGATATTACTGTATCAAAAACTACTTTCTTCTTTAATTTATAGAGAAATATTAGACATGAAAGAGAGTGTAAAAAGAAAGGAAGGAACTTATAGCGAAGAACTGTTGCACCAAATAATCTTTCTTTTTTTGACAGAACCTTACCACCTGGGCCCTTATCATTGGCTATCACGAAAACATCGGCGCCCGCATCTGACAAGCTCTCAGCCAGACTCCTTAATGAATTCTCAACCCCCCCAACTACGGGGTAAAAAGACGAATTCATCAAGAGAACTTTCTTTCTTCTCATTCTATCCCTTACTATATTAAATTCTATATTTGATAAACTGGGATTTTCAATAGAGTATTGAAACCCGACAGCATCAGAGAAACAAGAAACTATAGTCTCCAGGTAGAAAAATCATAAGATGATTTTACATCTACAATAATAAGCTCACCTTTTGTGATTTTTCTAAACATTTCTTCCGTATACTTACTAAACTGGTTATGATTAACAGCTAAAACAACCGCATCATAATTCTTTTGGCTAAAATCGAAATCCGGCAAATGAACGAACCGTTTTGAATTATCTAAAGATTTAATCCATGGGTCATAGACGAAGCAGTTAACGCCAAATTTATTCAAATTATCTATAATATCATCAACGCGTGTATTTCTGATATCCGGACAGTTTTCTTTAAAGGCATAGCCAAAAATTATCACATTAGAATTTTTAACTAGTTTTTCCTTATCAATAAGCTGCTTGACCGTAGTATCGGCAATATACTTGCCCATCCCATTATTAATCTGTCTAGATGATAAAATTAAATTAGGTTTGTATCCTAGCTCTTCCGCTTTATAAGTCAGATAGTACGGATCTACACCAATGCAGTGGCCGCCTACAAGGCCCGGCTTTAACTTTATAAAGTTCCACTTCGTTGCAGCAGCTTCTATGACTTCATCGGTATTTATACCCATTTCATTGAATATCATAGCCAGCTCATTTATTAACGCTATGTTTACATCTCTTTGTGTATTTTCAATAACCTTAGAAGCTTCAGCGACTTTAATGCTTGATGCAAGGTGAGTTCCTGCGGTGATTATAGACGCGTATAGGGAATCAACTTTTTCGGCGACTTCAGGAGTAGATCCAGATGTTACTTTTAGAATATTTTTAACAGTATGCTTTCTATCTCCTGGATTTATCCTTTCAGGTGAATATCCGCAGAAAAAATCCTTGTTATAAGTTAGTCCAGAAAGCTTCTCTAAAATTGGAACGCAAACTTCTTCCGTAACACCTGGATATACAGTGGACTCATAAATCACGATATCACCTGTTTCCAGAACGCTACCCACTGTTTCCGAAGCTTTCTCCAAAGGAGTTAAGTCCGGCTTGTTGCTTTTATCAATAGGTGTGGGAACTGTGACGATATAAACATCTGCTTCTTTTATTCCCTCTAGGTTACTTGTGAATTGAAGCTTACCCTTTGTAGCTTCCAGCTCTTTAGAAGTAACCTCCAAGGTACCATCCACACCGGACTCGAGTTCTTGTATCCGGTGTGTGTTTATATCGAAGCCAACAACAGAATACTTTTCTGAAAAGGCCACAGCTAATGGCAACCCGACATAACCCATTCCAATTATACAAATTTTATCTTTCATTACTTGCCTTTTTTAAGCATTAATCAATGGGTTGCCAAAGTGGCGTTATATAACAACCCAAAAAAAAATCATGAAACAACGTTAATACCATCTTTATTGAAATGCTCATATAGAAGTTCTATGTTTTCTCTATACTTTAAAGAAATTTTACTTGAAGCCAATTGAAATGCTCTTATTTCGATCTCAGGAAATAGTATTTTTGCATTGTTTAAAACACTTGAGTATGCGCCAGACACCTCAACAATAGAATGACTATTTTCTAATAAAAAAATTTCCGCAGGCGAGTCTGAAGAAAGAACATCAAAGCCAAGCACATCCTTAATCACACTTAACTTTTCGTCACTTTCATCTCGATGAGAGCAGTAAACTAAGTCACACTCATATGATGAGTAGAACTCCTTTACTTGGGCCAGAAAATTTAGTTCATACTCTCGAGCTACTATTCCCGATTCACTATATTTTGAACCAAAGAAGAAAACACATCTCTTAGTATTATTTTTAACACAATTTTTAAAATTTTCTTTTAAAGCTGAGAAATCAATAGGATATAGGGATTCCGACTTAATAAATGCTGAGGCTAAGTATAAAGGGGATTGAAGTAACTGTTTTTGGATAAAGCGACGATACATCAATCGTTTCGCGCATTTTTTAATCACCCCTCCTTCCTTCCAAAGTGCTTCGGGAAAATATATACCTCTATCTATGAACTCTCTCTTTACCGTTAAGGTTGCTGCGCCATCATCTATTAATATAGTTCTAACCGGTAAAACAGCTACTCTCATAAAGTGCATCCATTGCGAACGAAACTCCCCAATAAATAATTGACTCACCCCTTTTGGGAACTTTTTTTTAAATAAATTCAGTTCTCTTACAATACTCTTATGGTTTGCGAATCCGCTACTATGGTCAAATAAAATTTCTTTTCTAAAATTCCAGTATCCTTTGTTTAGAACCTTTTCAATTTGCTGGTTGTTCCGCTCCCGGCCCTCTACAAAGCGGTAAATAACTCCATTTTTTTCATCCTTGAACCGTATACTGAGTTCTAGAGCGATCAAAGCCTGTAGCGGTGACTCCACAACAAATAAATTATCGACCACTGAGTAGCCCCTCACAAACCTTAAAATCAATCTCTTCGTCAATATCGATAGATCCTAGTCTCGACATTATTGATGCTTTTAGTTCTGAGGTGAATAAGGATTTTTCTTTGAGAATATACTCAACACAGGCGACATAAACGGCACCATTAAGCCTGTATTCCTTTTCATAGTCTTGAGAGCGTTTATTCAAAATCTTCGTGCCTTTAAATGACATATCATCCTTAACGTACCCAACCCAGGCAGTTGGGTGCTCCACTTCACAGACACTAACGACAGTATCTCTATGAGTATTAGCTTCGGTATCGTTATACAGAAGAAACGCATTGCGAATATCGGCTTCGTTTCTAAGAGGTGAAGTAGGTTGCAGTAAAATAATCGTTTGAGGGTTATTGCCTAGCGATTCTTCTGATTCAATAACATCAATTATTGCGTCGACTGTACTTGCTGTGTCCGTTGCTAAATTGTCAGGCCGCTTGCGCTTGTAAACCCCTTTGCTTTTATAGGCATCAGCCAGTCCAAGTATCTCATCATCATCACTGGTAACGATTATTTTCGCGTCTAATTTAGCTTTTAATGCGGCTTCTATCGTCCAACAAATAAGAGGCTTACCTGCTAAGGGTTTAACATTCTTCCTGGGGAGGCGTTTACTTCCTCCTCTTGCAGGGATAACAATGAGTATGTCTGATTTATTCATAATCATTCAAAGGACAAGCTTTTGATATCTGCTTGCGCACGTTCAAAATCATCCATACGGCCAATATCCAACCAATACTCATGAATAGGAAACATTAAGACGTCTTTATTCGCATCCAAATATTTCTGCAATAACGTGGGCATATCTATATGACGGTTTTTATCAACTGTTTTGAAAACTTCAGGATTAATCACATAAATACCAGCATTCACGAAAAACCGCTGAATAGGCTTCTCTTCCATACTAATAATACGTTCACCGTCACCAACAATAACTCCGTAAGGTATTTGATAGTCGTATTCACGCACACACATAGTTGCCAGTGCAGCGTTCTGCACATGAAAGTCTAATACGCGTTCAAAATCTACGTTGGTAAGTACATCGCCGTTCACCATAATAAGAGGGTGTTCAGGTGTATCGTCCGGCAACAGACCAAGGGCTCCACCTGTGCCAAGAGGAGTCTCCTCATGCACATAAGTAATGTTTACACCCCATTTACTGCCGTCACCAAAGTAGTTTCGAATAACGTGCGGCAGGTAATGTGTTGAAATATAAAACTTAGAAAAGCCCGCTTTAATAAAGTTAAGTATCAGGGTTTCTAGTATTGGGCGTTCACCCACTTTCAGCATTGGCTTAGGAGTGTCATCTGTCAGGGGACGTAAGCGTGTTCCAAAGCCGCCGGCCATAATGAATACCGGGTTATTGTAATGTTTACTGCTTTTCGCCTGCTGAAGAGTTTCAAGACCAACCAGCTTGCCTTCGTCTAGGATAGGAATAGCCAATATGCTTTTGCTTTGCATTAGCGCAACAGCGTCTTTTCGCGATGTGTTATTCGTTATTGTTGTTGGCGACGGATTCATTATTTTATGAACGTCACATTCCAAACCTATACCTTTTAACAACGCCCGGCGAATATCACCGTCTGTAACAACACCAAGTAACTTCATGGAGTCATCACAGACTAAAACGATACGTAATGCTTCTCTATCTAGCTTTTCCAAAGCGTCCTTGACAGACACTGACTGACCGACAACTGCATTGCGCCAATCGTAACTCATGTTACTGACTTCCCTTCTTAATAAATGACTTTGCTGGGTAATGTATATCTCTTGCAGAAAGATTTCTTGAGACAACCGAGCCGGCTCCAACGACTGCACCGTCGCCAATGTCCATTCCCTGAATTACCGTTGCGCCTGCCCCAATATGTACATTGTTTCCAAGTGATACATTGCCGCAAATAATGGCTCCCGGAGCAATATGGCAGTGCTTTCCAATAGTTACATCGTGTTCCACTATGGCTCCCGTATTAACTATTGAGTTTTCACCAACATTGCAGCTATTTAAAACCGCACCGGGTAGTACCTGAACGCCTTCTTCCAGTATCGCGCACTTAGATATTATTGCTGTTCCCGAAACAACGGTTAAAAATTGATAGCCCGCTTTTTTAAAGCGTTTAAACAACTCTTCTCGCAAGTTATATTTGCCAGGCAAAGATCCAAGCGCATTAACCAAAGTTACCTTGGCAGGGTCAAAGCACTTTACCTCATCATCTTCTCTAAGATGCTTTATCCCCTGAAACTCGGGTGCTGGTCCTAGCTCAGGAGCCACAACCGCCTCTATTAGAATGTTGTGGGTCGCTAAAATACCGACAATAACTCTGGCATGGCCACCACCACCCAGTACTAAATAAGGCTTAGTCAATCAGAGTATCCCCTGGCTGATAGTTTTGATTACATTGCTGCCCGATGATTTTCCAATAATCATAAGGAGAACGACCTCCGCCAGGACGCTTAACAGCAATATCATCAGCTGTTATCACTTGGCCTTTTTTCAAAGGATTCACCGCAACCAAGCTTTTTCGGGCAATATCTTTGTTATTAATTTCGGATACAGTGGGGCGCTTTACACCATCGCCTAATGCTTTTTCGATATCGCGAATAGATTCAACCATAGCCTCCAGTTCTTTTGGTTCCAACGACGCTTTATGATCAGGGCCTTCAAGATTCCTGTCTAAGGTGAAATGCTTTTCAATAATGCCAGCCCCTTTAGCTACAGCCGCAATAGGGACTGTTATTCCCTGGGTATGATCGGAATACCCAACTTTTAACTTGAAGGTCTCTGCAATGGTATCCATCGCTCTTAGGTTAATTTCATCCATTGGTGCTGGGTATTCCGTCGTGCAGTGTAAAACGGTTACCTTCTCCCGCAAAATTAGCTGACCTTTATCTGAAGCGTACGCTGCTTCAAAGTCTTTTCTCTCGGCTTCCGTGGCATTTGGATTCAAGTATCCGAAAGCAATAACCCCAAGGACTGATTCAATTTCAGCCATAGTTGCCATACCGGTAGAAACAATTAAGTCACAACCTGTTTGCGCATGCTTTAGAACCAGAGGCGCATTGGTTATTTCTCCAGAAGGTAACTTTAGCCGTTTTAAGCCTAAGTCATTAACCAAAAAATCTAAACTTTCATCATCAAATGCCGTTGACAGAAACTCAATACCAAGTTGATTACAGTAATCAACGAGCTCATAGTGGAGCTCATGACTCAGTTCTAGTCTTTGCAACATGTCGAATTGGCTTTCTTCCTTTCCAATATTTTTCTTTTGGTAAGTGGCCTGAGTCGCCTTTTCTGTAACGATATTCTTCGCTTTAAACGTTTGAAACTTTACAATATCGGCTCCAGCCCGATGAGCAGCAGACACTAAATCTCGAGCTAATCCCGGGTCGCCATTATGATTAACTCCCGCTTCCGCAATTATCAGTGTCATAACTCTCGATCCTTTTCTATGTCAAAATCATAAAATGTCTTCATACTTTTCAAGTCTGTTTTGCGAATTAGACTGAGAATTTTTTCGCTCGCATTACCCTGACCATAAGGATTAGTGAACGATGTAAAGTTTTCCGATTTTGATAGCTCAATTGCTTTTAGTAAGGCTTGTTGGATTCCTTCCGCAGTCGCAGCGCAGTTAATAACGCTCTTTGAAGCAAGCCTTCCAGACTGGCGAGCCCCTATATTAACGGTCGGGACATGAAAAGACGGTACCTCAATAATGCCGCTAGATGAATTCCCTATCACTAATCTAGAGTGTTTAACTGCGCTTAAGTAACGACGCTGACCAAGAGACGACACCACTTTGACTCTCTCGCGGTTCTTCTCACCGTAAGATTCAATCAAAGGGATAATCTTTCTGCCACCATCATCCGCGTTTGGGTACGTTACAATCACCTTTAGGTTTGGATAAGCATCCAAAGCTTTTGTTATATTTAAAAAAGTATCTTCCGCAGGCTCTTTCGCTAGAGTTACTGGATGATAAGTCAAAATTGCAAAGTCGCTATCCAATGAGAAATCTAAAGACTCGCTTAACTCATCTCGAGACATAAAGTCAGAACGTTGTAAGTGATCGAGTCCAATCGCCCCTACATTACTAACTCTTTCTGGTGCTTCTCCTAATTGAATAACTCTTTTCCTATAAGATTCGGTTGAGGTTGCGTGAATTAAGCTAAGCTTTGTAATGGCATGCCGAATGGCGTCATCATACGCACCCTCGGTAATTTCACCGCCGTGAATATGCAATACGGGAATACGCATAAGCATAGCTGCTTGAGTGATCCCCAGTGCTTCATAGCGGTCCCCCAAAACGATGAGAATATCGGGCTTCTGTCTTTCTAAAGCATCAGCATAACCTATAATGCCCAGGCCCAAGCTTTTGACCGTGCCTACCGCCGAGTCAGAAGAAAGGAGCATTTCAATATTCTCAGCTATCTCAAAACCATCTGATTTTATTTGATCGACAGTATGACCAAACTCTGGCGAGAGATGAGAGCCTGATACCAACAACTGAAGCGTCAAGTCATCTGCGGTCTGTATATCTTTCAACAACCAATAGAGAAGCCCATACTCGGCTCTGGTTCCTGTAAATACGGCGACTTTCTTCATATTGTCATCTCAAAATTGGTGAACTCGGAACGTTCACTAGACGGGTTTCAATATCTTCAGAAACACTTAAGTCACCCCTTAAAGACTCGGAAAACATAGGCAGGCGATGCATTAATTGCCATATTGGACGACACATTATTCCTGATTTGTTTTGTTCATCCAGTAACGCATTACGAGCGTGTTTATCCTCACATAGTACAGCATTCAGCCAAAAGTTAGACTGTCCGTGAGCTGGCTCGTCCACAAACTCAAAGTTAGAGTCTTTAAAAAAGGCTCGGTATTTATCCGCTAGTTCACGTTTTTTGCTCAGAAACTCTGGCAGTCTTTCCATCTGCGCACAGCCAAGTGCGGCATTCAAATTAGGTAACCTATAATTAAACCCAGGTTCGTCGTGGTAAAACTCGTAAGGGTGAGGAACCTTAGCAGTCGTAGTAATGTGCTTAGTTCTTTTGCCGTCAGTTTCATCAGCACAAAGTACCATGCCGCCACCGCCGGTCGTAATAATCTTGTTCCCGTTAAAGCTTAACGCTGCAAATTTACCAATAGTTCCCGTATGCTTTTCTTTATAGTAAGAACCTAGACTTTCAGCAGCATCTTCCACCAGAGTGATATGCCACTTATCACAGATACGCTGAATTTCGTCCAAATGCACGGGGTGACCAAAGGTATGCATTGGTACTGCAGCTCTAATCACCTGCTTCGTTTTTTTATGTACGCACTGCTCACCCTCTACCTTTCCGTTATTTTCCAAATAAGCTTCCAGGGCTTCAGGACACAAACCTAAGGTTTCACGGGAAACGTCAACAAAAATAGCTTGAGCCCCCATGTGATGTATAGCATTACAGGTAGCAACAAAAGTTAAAGCTTGAGTGATGACAAGGTCGCCTCTATTAACTCTTGCCATATACAATGCAGTATGAAGTGCCGCAGTACCATTAACCGTTGCTATGGCTTTTTGAGCTCCGGTAAAGTCCTCAATGGCCCCTTCAAATTGATCGACATACTTGCCCACACTCGATACAAATGTCGACTCTATAGTATCTAAAACATTCGCTCTTTCCTGCTCACCAAAGGTAGGCACATGCAAAGGGATAAATTCATTTGTTTTATATAACGAGCGAATAAACTCACTTAGGTGGTTTGACATGTTTATCTCTAATTACATTTTACTATCAAGATACTTGCCAGTCTCTTTATGACCAAACGCAGGTATCATTTCATGAAATAGTGTGACAATGTCTTCTTTTGTCCAAGACTTAGCGTTTCGCAGTTTGCTAATTTCATCTACAAAATGGTCAAGCAACTGCTGGTCATAAGCCGCTTCATTTTTTATAACACCGATATTGTTGAAGCGGTCCATATCAAGTTCTTCATCCTCTGTAAAAAACTCTTCGAAGTCTTTTTCACCGGTGGTGTCGCTCGACGTAAACAAACAGGGCCACTTTCCTTGTTCAGGCAACGTATGAATGAGCTCCCGCGCTTCATCTTCAGAGCTGCACACATGGGGCTCGTAGCCCCTGCTACGCAAGTATTTCTCTGCTATTTCAGAGAACGTGATTAGATGCAACGCTTCGCTTAATTTGGGGAAGAAAATATCTCTATTTTCACCAAACAAGCAAGACATTAAACAGAGTTCGCCGGACTCCTGCGGTGTAACGAAGTATCGTTTAATATCGTTTGGCGCCACAATTGGCTGCTTTTTCAGTATCCTCTGATTAAAGCCATGCAAAAGTGAACCATCTGAGAACGCCACATTAGCAAAACGAGCCGTCGATATTTTAATGGACTCGCTGCTTTGCATAAGAAACATTTCCATAATGCGTTTAGAACCGCCCATCATATTGACAGGGTTGGCAGCTTTGTCAGTAGAGACACAAAAGTATTTTTTTACTCCAGCCTGTTCTGACTGTTTTAACGTTTTTACCGTATTGAAAATGTTCGTTTCTATCATCCGCATTAAGGTGTATGGGTCTTTCTCACTCCTAACATGCTTTAAAGCTGAAAGATTTAGAACATAGTCATACTGACCATCACTCTCAATGAAAGCATCATATTCGAAAGAGCCAATATCTAACGCGAACGTCTGGAAATCGCCATCTATATAGCCGACAGAGCTTCTTAGATCTCTAACAAGCTCAACCATGTTGTTCTCGCTTATATCTACAGCATGAAGCTTCTTAGGGTTTCTTTTAAAAATTTCTTTTGTGACAGCTTGTCCAATAGAGCCAGCGGCGCCTATTACAAGAAAAGAAGATGAGTGAACGACAGCACTAATTTCGCTTTCATTCAGAAATATATCGTTGATAAATAGAGGTTCAGTGCGTCCAATTAAACTTAACGTATTTTGCATAATCCAGGCCTGTTAATGGAATTTCCCTGCGGCTTTCAGTCTTTTATAATGTTCAATGTCTCTATAACTAAATACTTTTGCCGGGTGGCCGCCAGCAATTGCGTAATCGGGGATCTCATTCACAACGCAACTACCCGCCTGAATAATGGCTCCCTCTCCAATAGTAACCCCTCCAAGAATTATCACCCGGCTACCTAACCAGACATTATCCTTTATGACGACATCTTTATAGAGATATGTTGAATCATAAGGAATTGCCTCACCTGAATTAAAGTTGTGGTTCTGGGAAATTATCAGACAATCGGGTCCCGAATGGAAATTGTCACCTATAACGATTTTTCCACCCCCTTCAATTTTCATTCCATTAAAATTAACATTCTTACCTAGGAAGGTTCTTCTTGTAACTCTTGAATTACCATTAACTCTTAACATATCGCCTGAAGAGGCACTAGACCGGCGAACTCTGAAAGTCCAATAAGTACTAATTAATTTTTTTTTAATTTTAGAAAGTTTCCTTAGAATTTTTTTCATCTTAATGTCCAAGGCATTTTTACTAGTTTACTTGCTGTATACCAAGTAGCAAAAACTTGCAGGAGCATGCTGATACATAGCGCAAAAGCTGCACCTTTAATACCAAATTGATTAACAAAATAATAAAGCAAGGCTATATGGAAGACTCCAAATACTATTGTAATCTTTGCTATTGAGGCTGTTTTCTTTGAGAAAAATATGTAATTGGTAAATAGAAAATAAATACCCCGAAATGCTTGAGCTAAGAATAGCCAACCTACAACTTTACCAGCGGCGCTGTATTTATCACCAGCGATTATAGCCAATATCTCATCTCCAATAATTAGCGCAATTAAAGCGATAAACAATAAAAATCCTGAATACCAATAGCTAAATTTGACGACCTGACGTTTTTCAGTATCGTTATTTCGCTTTAAACGCTCAAACAACCATGGACTAAAAGCTTTATTAACCGCCTCCAGCATTATACTCATAGCCATAGCTAACTGAGCAGCAACCATATAAACCCCAGCCTCGCTTAAACCTAACTCCGAACTTATAATGGCGCGGTCCGCCATCAATAGTAAAAATGCACCAAGGATATGAGGAATAAGTGGCACTCCAAATTTTAGAGCGTCTTTCATTAAATCGGGCCGCCAGTTTAACTTAAATATATCTGATGAACGTAGAGAGATTATAGCTACCCCTCCAAAGATGCAGGTTGCAGAAATTGTGCCTGACAGCCTCCCTGTAACACCTAGAGTAAAAATTACAACTAGGACTAGAGAGAGGAGCATGTCAAATAAGCTGCGTGAAATCTGAAAACCACCGTAATATGTCGCTTTTTTCCTTACTTGCCATTGACCTAAGCGCAGTTGTATTAAAAAGTTACTAAACGCGACAGGAATACCGAGCCACAGCCATATTTCTTTTATACCCAAAAGCTTTACAATTAAATCGTGAAAAGGATAAATGATGATAGCTAAAGCTATAGTACTAAACACTAATAAAAAGACACAAGCTCCTATAAATTCACCAATTTCCTTGTCTGGATTTTCATAGTCAAAATACTTCCTATTTGCAGCTCCATGCACGCTTAGCCCACAAAGAGCACCAATTAACGCGACCCAAACTTGAAATACAGCTATTTCTCCATATTCTGCTGGTTCCAGGTACCGAGTTAAAATGGGTAATAATAAAAACGGTATAGATGCGTTTAGGATACTGGAAAGCAAGTAAACACTGGCTCCCCTGAATAAAGGACTCTTTTTTAAAGCGACTAGCTTATTCACCGTCTTGCTTTCTAAAAATATTTCTGATTAATACAAAGCCGACGCTTAAAAAGCCACCTAGGAAGGTACCAATAATGCAGATTAGAGCGCGCGAAGGTTTGGCTTTTTGCTCTGGCACCACCGGTGGGTCTAATACCTGAAAAATATACTCAGGGCGCACATTGGCCAGCATAATAGTTTGGGTTTGCTTCTCTATTAGTTGATAAAACACTTGCTGCATGTTGCTTAGTGCTGTTTCCTGAAGCTCTTCGTTTAAATACTCTAAACTGCGCCGCGCCTCTTGAATGTCGCGCTCACGCATATGGTTGTTAATTTCGTTAATTAACCAAGTGGTCCATTGCTCTGCAACTTTTGGTGACCGATGATAAACCGAAAAGGTAACCAATCCTTTAGCTTCGTCACGAGTCACCTTGAGTACAGAGTCTTTAAAAACTTGAATATATTCCCAACTGGTCGGTTGTGGCTGTTGGGGGGGCTCTACTTCTCTCACCCATTCATTAGAGACTGGGTCATAAACTTCTTTGTTGTAAACCAGCCCGTTTTTGCGGTTCCATTCTTTTACCGCCATGAGCTCTGGTAATATATTGTATTTTTCTACAAAGCTTTTAATAAAGGCTCGGGACTGCAGTATCTCGATGGCAATAGTGGTCTTATCAACAGGCTTAGCACCTAAATTAACACCGGCCAAGCTAGCTAAGCCGCCTAACTGACCCGCCATTTGTGAGAGCCCGCCACCACTGGCTTCTTCAGTCGGTGCCAAAGTTGCCTCTGACTTATAGATATTCGGCAGGCTTAATGAGTAAATAACCGAACCCACGGCAAACACAAAAGTAATGGCAATAATCCACCATTTGCCCTGCCAGATAATGCCAAACAGCTCGCGCAGATCTATTTCGTCGTCTTGGTAATCCGAATGCCGTTGAGGGTCGTAGTTATGAGTATCGTTTGTCATTGTTGGGCCTTCAGGCACGCTACCGCCCATGGGTTGCGGTTCCCATAGGCCGGTGGTGCAGATAATTTTGATCAAGCAGGTATCATACCGTATGCAGCCCTTTTCCTACAAAGGCTTTATTGTTAGTAATTGGTGATATTTTAAGCGGTTAGTTCCTTAACTTACATCTTAAATTCCGGTGACCCACCACTTTGCTCGCGTAATAGCTGGTCGCCCATTCGGATCACGGTATCGGTAAGATAGTCGATAAAACCGTCCTGCTCGATACTATTAGCGACCGTTGATGAGTGTAGAAAGCGCCGCATTTCCTGCTCAAAATCACCTGAAGCCATATAAGAAGGTAGTTCTTGTAACCGCCCGGAAAGCGCTTCAAAATCGGCAGGTTGATGATAGTCCTGAAACTTGGTTCGGACTAACTCCGCATCTATCTGTACATTACGCTGATTTAGCCAGGCAATATCCCAAACATCTCGTGCTTTAATCGAACGGCGCAGGGCTAGAGCAACAAACTTGTCAGCAGCAATTTCTTCGAGTGTTTCACAGTTGAGAAGAATGCTTACGTAGGCATCGGGAACACTAGGATAGGTTTTTACAAGCGGCCTTAGAACTTGCGTATGGGCAATAACTGTTGCCACTTCCAATTTCACTTTCTGCCATGGCAGGCTTTTCTTATCAGGCTCGGTTTCAATAGATATTTTCCAACGGCCTACCTGAATCGCCTCTTTATTCGATAACTTGCCATAATTAGGTTCAGTCACATTGACTTTAAGATTGTGCCTTTGTGACAGGTCTTCATGTAGGCAATCACGAAGATGGGCTAGCTGATCAAAGTCGAAATTCGCACCACCCACAAAATCCAAATCTTCCGATAGCCTATTCGATCCATACATCATTCGCAGACAGGTACCACCTTGAAAGGTAAGTTGTTTAAGAAAACCGTGCTTTGCCATTGAAGCTAGTACTTCATAATGGAGCAGCTCTTTTTCAACTGTTGTCGTAAGACCCGCTAACTCAGGCGAATCAGCACAAATTTTTTGCGCAAGAGATTTAATGTTCATAGTTATCACTTCCTTGTCTTGTAATCGCTTCACTTAAAGCATCCTGGTCAACCAATTCGAGATTTCGTCCGACGTTTTTCAAATCTAAGTACGCTCTCTTTATTGTCGCTTCTCTCAATGGGTAATCATCTAATGGATACGTCTCATTAGTGATTGCCACTGGGTCACGCTTAGTGTGTGTAAGCTCAAGCGTCCCAAGTGGAGTTTTAAATGTCCCACTCCGCCCCGTTGTCATTACAGTGGCATAATCAAACATCTGCTGACTAATAACGCTATATTTGCTGAGTACAGATTCCAAACTGAGGTAATTAAGGCTTGATGGCCGCACCAAATGCGGTAAGTGCAAAATACTCGTCGAGTGGTAATAGTGGCTTTCAGGAAAAGCCCATACTCCCCGACAAATCTTTTGAAGGACGCCTTTTTTTACTAGGTAATTTAGACGGACTTTTAGTGCATCGTCTGAATATTCTGGCATTAACATCTTAAATTGTGGCATAGATACAAGCGCATGATGTGTATATTTTTGCAACGCATGTAACTTACCTTTCAACTGATGTGTGCTCATAGGTTCGCATTAGGTTAATAAACTTAATAACCTAGCGTACACCAAGCAACCAATTAGGTCTACAATTAGTTATCAAAAAAGATAACCTACTGTAAACTTAAAGACCTCGGTTATTTGGAATGATCCAATATCACCCTTTTGTCCGATAGCGCTTTTCCGTTGGTTTTTGTAATCTGGTTGTTTTAAACAAGACGGAACCTACACATGGATGTTATTCATCACGGCGCGTTTGAAGGCGTTACGGGCTCTTGCCACGAGCTGTTGTTAGACAGTGACCACTCACTTTTAATTGACTGCGGGCTGTTTCAAGGGGCGGAGACCTCGGGTTCAGGCGCGGACTCAAACACCCAGGAAATTGACTTCGATATTAGCAAGGTGCAGGCGTTGGTGGTGACCCACTGCCACATTGACCATGTGGGTCGCATTCCCTGGTTGTTAATTGCCGGCTTTACCGGCCCTATTTACTGCACCAAAGCTACCGCGCATTTGTTACCGCTGGTTATTGAAGACGCGTTAAAGGTGGGTTTAACCCGCAACGCCGATATTATTGATGCCGTGATAACTCGCCTGCAGCGCCAGCTACAACCGGTGGAGTACGATAGCTGGCTGGAACTGCCTGCCGACTTCTCTACTGAGCGCTTTAAGCTGCGCTTTCGTCAGGCAGGTCATATTCTGGGGTCGTCTTATGTGGAAATTGAGAATGTGAATACTCACTACCGAGTGGTGTTCTCGGGTGACCTGGGTTGTAAAAACACGCCGTTGCTGCCCGACCCTACCCCGCTGGAGCGCGCCGACTTTCTGTTGCTGGAAAGCACTTACGGCGACAAGAACCATGAGTCGCGCCTTGACCGCGAGCAACGCCTGAAGTCGGTGGTCGAGCGTTGTGTGGAGAACAAAGGCACTATTTTAATTCCTGCGTTTAGTATTGGCCGTACGCAAGAGCTCTTGTACGAATTAGAAGACATTATTCATAAAGCTCGGGCTAAGGAAGCGGAGACTGGCGTGGCCGATGCCGTATGGCACAAAATGACGGTTATTTTAGATTCTCCGCTGGCCGCGCAGTTTACTAAACAGTACCGAGCCATGAAGGCATTGTGGGACGAAGAGGCGTTGGCACGGGTAGAAGAAGACCGGCATCCGTTAAACTTCGACCGCATGATGACGGTAGACGACCACAGTGACCATGAGCGCGTGGTGAACTATTTAAAAAGCAGCGGCGACCCCTGCATTGTCATTGCTGCCAGCGGTATGTGTACCGGCGGGCGTATGCTGAATTACTTAAAAGCCTTGCTGCCGGACCCACGCACCGATGTGTTGTTTGTAGGCTACCAGGCTGCCGGAACCCCGGGGCGCGATATTCAAACCTACGGCCCGCGCGGTGGCTATGTCGACTTAGACCACGAGCGTGTTTACATAAAGGCGGGTATTTATACTTTGGGTGGCTACTCCGCTCACGCCGACCAACAAGAGCTTTTAGACTTTATCGACGCCACAGAAGAGCCGGTGAAACGCATACGCTTAATTCACGGCGAGCCCGACGCCCGGGCTGCGTTAGCAGCGAAAATTCGCGAGCGTTATGGCGTGGTTGTCAGCTGAGTTGACTGACAAATTCACCAATACAGCGGTATCGTATATTGCGCAACAGCTGCAACTCGCCGGCTTTTGACTCAAAGTTGGGCTTTTGTTCGAGTTCAGTGATGAGTTTGTCGGCTTCTTGCTGAATGCTTTTGCACAGCCGCTCTATTTCTCGCTCTGCGACGGACTTGTTAAGCCCTAAGTCCTCTGCGAACGCTAAAACAGATTGTCGTGTCACCTGCCCAAAATAGTTAGCGTCGCCAATGGGTTGCGACAAGTGCACTACTCATGATTGGACTGTCCGGTTAATTCGGTGAGCTTGTCACTTGAAGCACTGTCAGGAATGTCTAAATAAACTTTTATGCCAAGCGCATTCAGTACATTTAAGGCCTTTTCCAGTTGCACTGTTGGCTTGCCATTTTCGAATTGACTCACAAAATTAATGCCACAGCCTGCAAAAGCGCCAGCTGTTGTCTGATCCAGCTCTTGTTGCTGCCGCACGATTTTTGCAATGCGCCCGATGGTTTTTGTGTCTTTTGCTTCTAGCAGCATGGGAAGTCTCACTTAAGCTTAAATTCACTTGATTGAGTGAATATAGAAGAAAGAAGGACTGAAATCAATTAGATTCATTCGATGAAGTGAATTTTATTAGTTTAACCATTTCTAAAGCAAAATTTCATCCGAACGAATGAATTTTAAAACTAACGTAAATAAGGTCTGCTACAACCGCTCGGCGAGATCAGCCGGCGCAATGTAGCGCATGGCTTTTTCATACAGCACAGTATGCTTTGTCTGATTCTTTTCCCATACCAGCTTGTGTAACCTTGTTACTTGGTTCACCGAAATCTTAGTTTCACTTTAAGTTGCTAAATATCGCAAAATGCGATATTTTTTATCAGCATAGGATGCATTTTGAGAATTATCACGAAGAAGCGAGTAAAAAATGCCATGCTTCAATACCCTCAGTGGTAAGTGGGGTTAGATTTATGGTGTCATGTTTTTGGTCAAAACTCTCTTAATGCACATTCTTACAGCCAAATTAAAAGTATTTGGCGCCGAGCATCCGGTTGGAATACAGACCGAATAGCCGGAAAGCGGCTGAAGAATTAAGAAGGTAATGACTATGAACGCTCAACAGGACGAAATGGTAGCGCTGGGACAAGTCGCTTCCGCAATAAGTGCTACAGCAATGGAGTTTGCTGGAACTGCCGTTGAGCTTTTTCATTACACTTATACACCCATTCAGTCTGAAAAAGAGCTTCTTGAGAGAGCCGACGTTATGGACTACTTAATGGATTTGGCTCAGCACGAAAACGATATTGTGCTAGTGTTTGCTAACGCAATTTCTGATCGCATCGAAGAATTTGAAAATCAAATGGAAATGCCTACGGTTCCAGTTGCCGATAAGCTAAAAATGCTTATGAAAGCGCGCTCTATAAAGCAAAAAGACTTGAAGAATATAGCGCCTCAAAGCGTAATAAGCGAGCTATTAAACGGCAAACGCACTGTCAATCTAAACCAAGCGAAAGGCTTTGCCGGATATTTTAACCTTCCTGTTAGCTACTTTGTTGAATAGAAGCCGCACCTAACGTAAATAAGGTCAGCTACAACCGCTCGGCGAGATCAGCGGGCGCAATGTAGCGCATAGCTTTTCCTTTGCTGGCTTTACCAACCAATAGCAGGTCTCGCTTGGCAAGGTCGTTCAAATAGGTGCGTGCGGTATTTTCATTGCAGCCAAGGTTGTTTGCTACGGTTTTCACGGTAAATACCCGTCCGGGGTTCTTCACTGCTTCTTTGAGTATATCGAGCTGCCCTCGTTTTAGGGCACTGGCTACGGCGCTCTTTTCAACCCAATTCATAAACTCGAACATTTCTTTTTGTTTACGCTCTATATACTCCCGCAGCGCATCGACCGCTTTTACGACAATGTCGACCTGATGATACAAAAAGTAGGTGAGATCATTGTCGTCGGTTTCAGTGTATAAAAACGCGCGATCATAGTCGGTGCGCTTTTCCTGAATAAGCTTACTAATGGACACATACTCGAACAGCCAGTAGCCCGATTTCAGCATAAACCAGTAAAAAAGCGCCCTTGCGGTACGTCCGTTACCGTCGCCAAAAGGATGAATGTAAGCCACCATAAAATGCAAAATAATGGCTTTTACCAACGGATGAATAAAGTTGTCGGAGTTCAGTTGCCCATGCTCTTCATTGGCAAACTGACAAAGCTTTTCCATGCGCTCCTGTAGGCTGCTGGCCGCTGGCGGAACATGCGCTACGTCGTTGTACTGGTCGCGTATATCAATGTCGTTACTGGTTCTGAACTCACCAGGTAAAGCGTCATTATCAATGGCTTTATGAGTTGCTATTTCGTGTAATTCCAGAATAAGCGGAATGGTTAATTCGTCGTTTTTCAAGCTGACAGCCCGCTTCATTAGCCGATAGTTATTGGCTATCATTTGTTCAGACTTGTTCTTTGGTTTACGTTCGGACTCAAGCATTTCTTTTGCAACTTTGCGCGTTGTCGACGCCCCTTCCAATTGCGATGAGGTAATAGCTTCTTCCATCAGTAAGCTTTGGACTAGATAGGCGTTCTTTTCCTGCTTTCCGAAAAAGGGATGATCGGAAACGCTTTGCGAGCCGCCAGTTAGCTTGTCGATATAATGCAGCTTGGCCTGAAGAGAGTCTGGAATACACAGTTTAAAACAAGATAATTCATTGACGCTGCAAAGCTCCGGCAAGTTCCGGCTGACATTAGTCCGAGCCAATTTAGTCGCTAACCAGGCCAGTTCTGGGTTATCGCCCTTGTTGACTCGCCACTTAAATTTGTCCCACGGCAAGTACTCACCTTTAGAGTTGGTGATACTGTAGGCTTTCATAACTTTGAAAACATCTTCCGGAGGATAAACTGAAAAAAGTTCATCCATCGAAGGTGGCGTTCTAACCCTTGCCATATATAACCTCATAACTAATTTAATGAATTTATATATAGCTTAATTTATGAGAAAACACAAATTTTGAAATTTAAGTTTTTTATCACGCATAATATAATTCAACATCTTCATACAGCACAGTATGCTTCGTCTGATTCTTTTACCATACCAGCTTGTGTAACCTTATTACTTGGTTCACCAAGTTACTAATTTCAATTAAAACTGCAGAAATTTTGAACTGTGCTATCATTAACCAAACGGTCATTTTTAAACATCCATGCGGAGGATTTATGGAGTTACGAGAATACACTCCAGTAATGCAGCCTAAAGATATATGGGCAGAGTTAGGCCTTCCAAATGAAGACTCAAGGTTGAGGGAGCAAATTGCCAATGGATTACCAATAAACGTACTTAACCACGTGGCAAGCTCTATGGAAATGGCTCAGAAAAGCATTATTGAAGCGCTACACATACCGCCAACAACTTTCCTGCGTCGTAAAAAAGGAGGACGCCTTACCACGGAGGAGAGTGATAAGTTATATAGCCTTATTGAAGTGCTAGCCCGTTCAACTGAGTTATTTGACGGTGACCGTAAGGCGGCTGTTGAATGGATGACCAAAAAAGTACCCGGACTTGGTCATATGCGCCCTATTGATATGTTAGACAGTCATACAAATACTGAAGCTGTATTGGACATAATTACCCGCTTGGAATACGGGGTTTATTCTTAAGATGTGGGTTTATCGCTTAAGTAAAACGAAATACCTGGACACATCATTTACCGGAAACGGAGCCCGGTTAGTTGGCGGACGATGGAATAACAAAGGCAAAGCCTGTATTTATGGTTCAATGTCGGAAGCTCAGGCTATTATTGAGGTTTTAGTTCATCTACAAAATGAAGCTCCGTTACATTCGTACTCATTTACTCGAATAAAACTAGAAGAAGATGACGTATTAACTCTGCCTGAAGAGCATTGGCCTGATTCATGGAGTGCTGACGGTGGCAGCCAGGATGCCCGTCGGTTAGGAGATGGTTGGTTAAAGTCTAATAAAAGCCTGGCGCTACTTGTGCCAAGTGTATTCACTAAACATGAGAAAAATTGCTTAATAAACCCTAACCATCCAGACCTACAGAAACGCCTAAAATCAGTTGAAATATGGCCTTACTCTTTCGACAAACGGTTAATTTGAACCTAACGCCACTTCCGCCAGCTTACGTTTTAACGGCGTGAACTTGTTGGGAATAGCAAAAGCCAGTGCCCGCAGGCCTTTTACCACTGGGTTGACGGTGCCAAAGCCGCGTTTGAAGAGCTCCATGGCGGCTATCATGACCTGGGTGTCGGCTTTGCGTGCTCGTTGGTAGGCGCTTAGGTATTTGGTTAAGTCGTTCAGCGCTTTTAAGTCCACGCCCTGCAATTGTTCGCACAGCTCGTTAACGTCACCAAAGCCTAAGTTAGCGCCCTGCCCGGCAAGCGGGTGAATGGTATGCGCAGCGTCGCCCGCCAGCACAATGCGCTGATGAAACCACTGGCGTGCGTACTGCATTCGAAGCGGAAAGGCTTTTATGTCAGACACACATTCGCACGCACCCAGTACTCGACCAGACTCTGTCTCTACCTGTTTCGCAAAACGCTCTGGTGTTTCGTTCAGTAACTGAACTGCTAAGGGTTCGTCTGCTGAATAAACAATAGAAACAATATGTGAATCGGGCGTGGGTAATAACGCCAAGGGTCCTGTCGGTAAAAACACCTGCCGGGCAACGCCGTTATGAGGCTGTTCGGTACGAATATTGGCGACAATACCGCGCTGCTCGTAGTCCCAAAAGCTAATGGGGAGTTCGACAAACTGACGCACTTGCGAGCGCCCGCCGTCCGCACCAATAATGAGGTTGGCGGGCAGTAACTGCTCACCCACCTTTATTTCTGCTGAGCTATTGTCGTCGCCCGCGCTTACTAACGACCAACTGTCGGTTTTAATGATCTCTACGCCTGCCTGTTCAGCGCTTTCCCACAAAAAGTGTTCGGCCACATTGTTTTCGACAATAGCGCCAATGTCTTCGGCGTTAATTTCGGCGGCGGAAAATTCAATATGGGCGGGGCTGTCTTTGTCCCACACTTGCATGCTGTTATAAGGTCCGGTGCGATGCGCCTGTATTTTCTGCCAGGCACCACAGTCGGCCAGCACGCTGCGGCTGCGATCGTTTAATGCGCTAACCCGCAGTGCCAGTTCTTCAGTCAGTTCGGGCTGGTCGTGGCGTTCTAACACCACCACTTGCCGACCTTGTTGCGCCAGCTTGGTGGCCAGGCTCAGACCTATCATGCCGCCGCCAACAACGACAATGTCAGTGTGTTTGCGTGTCATGGTTTCATCCCCATGGTTAGGCGGGCAAAGCGGGACTTTAACGGTGCGCAATGCTGCAACAGCATGAGTGCGCTGTTACGCCCCAGTACGGTTGGCCAGAATTGATTGGAAAAGCCGCGCACTAAGCCGTCGGTTAGCCGAATAATAGACTCGTAGTCGCGTTCGCGATGCTCTTCGTAATTATTGAGATGCTCAAAAGCCCCCGGATCGGTTGCTTTGGCTAAGCTTTCGCACAGCTGTTCGACGTCGCGCAGTCCTAAATTAAAGCCCTGCCCCGCAATAGGATGCAACGCATGCGAGGCATTACCAATAATAACCGCGCGGTGATGCGTTGAACGTTTCGCCCGGCGCAAAATAAGCGGATAAAACACTCGTGGCGATACCGATTTAAAACGCCCGGCTCGATAGCCAAAGGCTTTTTGGCAGCGCTGTAAAAACTCTGCGTCTGTCCATTGTTCGGCTTCGGCCAGCTGCTTTTCGGTAAAGCTCCACACTAACGACGCCTGATTCCCCTGCATTGGCAACAGCGCAATGGGTCCGTTTTCGGTAAAACGTTCGTACGCCCAACCGTTGAGTGGCTGTTCGAGCTCTAACGTCGCAATACAGCCATACTGCCCGTAGTCGGTTACCTCTGACTTCAGCCGCAGCTGTTCGCGCACCAGCGAGTTTTGGCCGTCGGCACCAATCAGTAAACGACAATGTACCTGCTGTTGGTTGTCCAGTACCACGGTCGCCTGAGCAGACTCTTGTTGCACTTGTTCGGCGCGCACGCCGCCTAACCAGGTAATATTGTTCAGTTTCTGGCAGCTTTTATACAGGCGCTCTACTAACTCGGATGCCGCCACCACTTTGCCCAGGGCTTCCACGCCTTCTTGTTCAGCATGCAGCTCGGTACCGCCTATAAAGCCGCGATCGGAAATATGAATGTGCTTAATGGGCTTGTGGGTAATATTGTCGAGTACGCCCAGCTTTGACAAACGGTGGGCAGATGCAGCGGCCAAAGCAATAATGCGTTTGTCGTTGGGCGGACCTTCTTTGCGGGGTTCACAAATGACAATACGCCAGTCCGGTCGCTGCTGCGCCAGCATCATACCAGTCAGCGCGCCAACCAGGCCGCCGCCAACAATGGCAATATCGGCAGATATTACTTGCCGCTCATCCATGCTTCTATCTCTTCTATGGTTTTAGGCACGTCGCTTGTGAGGTTTTCATAGCCCTCAGCGGTGACCACCAGGTCGTCTTCAATACGAATACCAATGCCGCGCCACTGTTCGTCAACGTCGGCGTCTTCGGGAATATAAATACCCGGCTCGACTGTCAGCACCATGCCCGGCTCAAAGGGTATCGGTTTGCCGTTGTCGTCTTTGTAGCGACCCATGTCGTGTACATCCAGCCCCAGCCAGTGCCCTAAACCGTGAATAAAGTAGGTTTTCCAGCGCATGGCTTCAAAGGTAGTGTCTGGATCACCGTCGATAATGCCCAATTCAACCAGGCCGTCGTTAATCACCCGCGCGGCAGCGTTGCTGGCGTTGACCAAATTGCTGCCCGGTTTTATTTCCTCAAAGGCCGCTTGTTGCGCTTTTAATACCAGTTCATACAAGGTGCGCTGAGTGTCGCTGAACTTGCCGTTAACCGGGAAGGTACGGGTAATGTCGGCAGCATACCCCTGATACTCGGCACCGGCATCGACGAGGATCAAATCGCCGTCGTTTAGTACCTCTTTGTTGTCGGTGTAGTGTAGTACGCAAGCGTTGGCGCCGCCACCGCAGATCATCCCGTAGGCAGGATACAGTGCGCCGTTCATGGCAAACTCATGATGCAGTTCAGCACCGACCTGGTATTCGTACTTGCCGGGCTCGACAAAACGCATAATGCGGCGAAACGCATTGCTGCTAATGCGTGCCGACTCGCGCATAACGTTAATTTCGGCCTCTGACTTTATCAGTCGCATGTCGTCTAATAACGCACGTAAGTCGCGCAGACTTTGTGGCGGTAATTCGCCGCTGCGTCGTGCTGCTAGTTGCAGTTGATTGCGGGCGCCGTTAATTAGCTCGCCCACTTCGGCCTGGTCGCCCATTAGGTAGAACACGCTATCCATACCTTTCAGTATGTCCGGCAGTCGCTCTTCAATGGCGTCTATGTCTTCAGCGGCGTCGACCTTTAACGTCTGCTCTGCATTTTCATAGCCTAAACGAAGACCGTGCCAAACTTCCTGCTGCGGATCTTTGTCCTGGCAAAACAGCAGGCTTTGCGGTTTTTCGCCGTTAACCAGTAACAACACCGCGTCGGGCTCGGCAAAACCGGTCAAATAGAAAAAGTCACTGTTTTGCCGGAACGGATACTCGGTGTCGTTACTGCGCGTGACTTCACTGTTACCAGCAATAATGGCGACAGCGCCCAGCGGCATGCGCTTCATAAGCGCCTGTCGGCGTTGTGCAAATTCTTCTACGGAAATTACAGCGGTCATAAATTAGTGCAGTGTTTTGGGTGGTTGATTGGCCGGCTGCTCTTTGCGGCCTAACTCGGTGTAGCACATCATGGCCGATACACGCAGGTATTCGACAATTTCGAAGTAAGCGCGCTCTTCTTCCTCGCCGCTTTCTTCGGTGAACTCAATCTTTGCCAGCTCGACCATGTCTTCAATGGCTTCTTTTAAGTCGGCGCTTAAGGTGGCCATGCTTTGTTGGTTAACACCGTAGCCTGCGAGAAACGCATTCACCCAGCCAGCTAGTGCACTTAAACGCTCTGGCAGTGGCTCGCCGTCTTCCGGCAATAACAAGCGAAAGCCTAAGTCGTGGTCGCCCAGCGAATGTTCAATTTCTTCGGCTTGTTGCTGTAATAAATTTTTAAGCTCTGTTGGAATGCTTTGCCCGTCGTAAGCTAAGTCTGACAACACCGCCATAAGCTCGTCGCTTTTTGGCTCGCTGCCGGTGGCTATTAAACCCGTGAGCATACCCTGAATTTCAGAAGCTCCCGGTGTCATATCGTAGCCCGCATAAAGTTCGGCTAAACGGTCATAATTAAAGCGTGTGGACATGAAATCTCGCCTTTTGTGAATCTTGCCATAATCCTAACACTGGCTTTACATAATCGCTAGCTGACAAACGCCCGCTGCTCGTGCCATAATGCAGTTATTCACGCTGATGAGTCAGTTGCAAGGAGTCTTTTGAATGGCCGCGAAAACCATGGATATTAAATTGCTGGAGCGTAACTATAAGGTTGCCTGCCCTGTGGGTCAGGAAAGCGCGTTGCAGCAAGCGGCAGATGCCTTAAACCAAAGGCTGCAGGAAACGAAGGAAAACACGCAGCTGACCAATGTTGAACAAATAGCCGTGATGACCGCATTAAACTTGTGTCACGAATGGATACAAGACCAGAACGAACAGTCGGCCAAAACGGCCAAGCTTGAAGAGAAAATTCAACTGCTTCAAGCTACAATTGAACAAGCAATGAGCGAGCAGCGCTCGCAGCGTAATCGCTAAATAGACAAAACAGTAACCCTTTTCTGCGGTTCCCTGGGGTGTTTGCCAGCAGGCTAATGTCCCTGAGCCGATGCTTGTATTAAAAGGGGATCACTGGCCCGTCATGAGCAAGCCCGGCATGCACCGGGAAGCCTACGACGGATACCACTTGCTCCCCGCCTTGAACCAATGGGTTCAAGGGCTACAGCCAGCAGCGGCACCTTGGGGAACCACCCTTTCCAGTACGGAGACTTTTAGTTTCTATTTGTTGTATACTAATAAGCAACATAACTTGATAGCTGCATTACCAATAATTTATATAAGTATTGGCTAATGAAGGAGAGACCAATGATCAAGTCGATTAAAAAGGTATCAGTAACGAAGAGGAAAGATCCTCTCATAGACTTTAACACCCTAATGACAATTGGCCGTCACGCATCTCGTTCAGCAAGAGAGAAAGCCTTAAGTCATGGAGTAAGTTTCACGTACGCAAAAGATGGCCGCATCATGAGACGTTTTCCTGACGGTTCTGAACAATTTGTTAGGGTTTTAAGTGATGCAACTGCGTTCCCATCTCTTGAAGCAGACTTATGCCGCGACTAAGACTAATTGCAGGCCCTAATGGCTCTGGCAAAACAACGTTAACAGATGAGTTACGCCATAAATACGATGTACCATTAGGTCAATACGTTAACCCTGATGAAATAGAACTTACTCTACGTGAACATGAGCCCGACCCGCAGGAACGTTCCAAACTAGCTCAGGTAATAGCGAAGGGACAAAGGGAGATGTGGCTAGAAAAAAAGGTTTCTCATAGCTATGAGTCAGTTATGAGTCACCATAGCCACCTCGACTACATAAAAAAAGCGAATGAACTGGGTTTCAAAACCTACCTTTACTACGTTTGTATCGCTGACCCTGACATTAATATCGATCGTGTTGACGAGCGCGTTAAATTGGGCGGACACCCTGTGCCAATTGATAAAGTTCGAAGTCGATACGAACGCAGCTTGTCTCAACTTTATGACATGGCAGCACAATGCCATAGAGCTTACTTTTTTGATAACACCGACTTGCTCGTACCTATAGCGGAAGTCACCCCCAACGGCTTTCTGGATGTAAAAGAGAAGCAATATAGCGATACTAAGCCAAGGTGGTTCAGGACTCACGTTCTTCTAAAGTGGAACACAGCAAAAGTTCGTATACTTCGCTAGGGCTGTTTTAGCATGACCCGACAAGAACTCCGACGCAAGTTACAGCAAATTCGCCGCAGCTTACCCCAGGACTATGCCAAACAGGCCGGCATGGCGGTTGCTGACGCTGTTGAGCAGCGACTGCGCGGGTTAGAGCCAGCCCAAACCACTGTTGCGGTGTATCACAGTTTTGCCGGCGAGTTGCCAACACAGCCAGTTATTCAGCGACTTTGGGAAAACGGCTTTCAAACGGTACTGCCGGTATTACACCCGTTCGCGAAAGGTCATTTATTGTTTTTGCGCTACTCCCCTGACACCCGCATGACTCAAAACAAGTACGGTATAGAAGAGCCGGAGCTGCGTGTCGATAATGTGGTGCCGCTAGCTGATATTGATGTACTACTTCTGCCACTGGTGGGTTTTGACGAAAAAGGCAACCGCCTGGGCATGGGCGGCGGTTATTACGACCGTACATTAGCGCAGTGGTATAACGGACATACACCCCATTTATTCCCGATTGGGCTAAGTTATGACGAGCAGCGGGTTAGTGAGCTGCCTGTCGAGGCCTGGGATATTCCTTTACCGGAAATTATTACTCCGGGTAAACACTGGCGTTTTTAATCACGTTTTTGCGGCAAAGCGTTCGATAAAAACTAACAAAAGCCTTATACTGACGCTAAAAGTCAAACGGGGAATTCCACTATGTCAGGCAATACAGATTCACTTAAAAAAACCGCTGCTGAAGCAGCCATGCAGTACATTGAAAATGGCACTGTGGTCGGTGTTGGTACCGGCTCGACAGTTAACTTTTTTATCGATGAGCTGGCAAAACGAAAAGACGATATTGAAGGTGCGGTGTCAAGCTCTGAGGAGTCGACCAAACGCCTGAAAGCCCATGGCATTGAGGTATTTGACTTAAACTCAGTGGCCGATGTTCCGGTGTATATTGACGGTGCCGACGAAATTAACGAGCACGGCCAGATGATAAAAGGCGGTGGCGGAGCGCTGACTCGCGAAAAGATCATTGCGGCGGTCGCCGATAAATTCATTTGTGTGGCCGACGACAGTAAACGCGTGGGTCGTTTAGGCAGCTTCCCGTTGCCGGTTGAGGTTATTCCTATGGCACGCTCTTATGTGGCTCGGGAAATTGTGAAGTTAGGCGGCGACCCGGTGTGGCGCCAGGGCTTCACGACTGACAACGGCAACTGGATTCTGGATGTACACAACCTGGACATTATGAAGCCTATGGAGCTTGAGTCAGACCTTAACAATATTGTCGGTGTGGTCACCAACGGCTTATTCGCGCAGCGTGGCGCCGATGTTGCGCTGATTGCTCGCGAAGACGGCGTTGAAACACTGAAGGTAGCAGGCTAATGCAAAAGTCATTGTCGAAAGACAAGATAAAAGTTTTATTGTTAGAAGGTGTGCACGACAGTGCCATACAGCTTTTCCGTCACCACGGTTATAACAATTTAGAGATTCTGCAAACCTCGCTCAGCGAGGACGAGTTGTGTGAGAAAATTAAAGACGCGCACATTGTCGGCATACGCTCTCGCAGCCAGTTGAATGAGCGGGTGTTTGCGGCGGCTGAAAAACTCATTGCGGTTGGCTGTTTTTGTATTGGTACCAACCAGGTCGACCTTGAAGCGGCGAAAAAACACGGTGTTATTGTGTTTAATGCGCCGTTTTCTAATACCCGCAGTGTGGCCGAGCTGGTACTGGCTGAAATTATTATGTTGCTGCGCGGTGTTCCTGAGAAAAACGCAGTAGCTCATGAAGGTGGCTGGCTGAAGTCGGCGAAACAGTCGTTCGAGGCGCGCGGTAAAATTCTCGGTATTATTGGTTATGGCCACATTGGCAGTCAGCTGAGCGTGCTTGCCGAGCAACTGGGCATGCACATTCGCTACTACGATGTGGAAGACAAACTCCCTATGGGCAATGCGCAGTCAGTACCAACGTTGGATGACTTGCTGGCCCAGGCCGACATTGTGACGTTGCATGTACCGGAAACTGAGCAAACTCAGTGGATGATTGGCCGTCGCCAAATTGAGCGCATGAAACCCGGTAGCTTACTGATTAACGCGTCGCGCGGCACAGTGGTTGATATTGAGGCTTTGGCCGACGGTTTGTCGTCTCGCCACTTAGGCGGCGCGGCTATTGATGTGTTCCCCGTTGAGCCTAAAGGCAATAATGACGAATTTGTGTCGCCGCTGCGCGGTTTGAAAAACTGTCTGCTGACACCACACATTGGTGGTTCAACACTGGAAGCACAAGAAAACATTGGTGTGGAAGTGGCCGGGAAACTGGTGCGTTATTCGGACAATGGCTCAACGTTGTCGGCGGTGAACTTCCCGGAAGTCAGCTTGCCAACGCATGCAACCACACAACGGTTACTGCATATTCACAAAAACCAGCCGGGTATGCTGAACGCTATTAACCGCATTATTAGTGACAACCAAATAAACGTGGCGGGTCAGTACTTACAAACCGATGAAACCGTGGGTTATGTTGTTATGGATATCGACAGCGAGAATGGTGCCGATATCCTGCAACAACTGAAAGACATTCCGGGCACCATTCGCGCCCGGCGTCTGTTTTAGTCGAGTTTATTCCCCATTACCGTGCGTTCCATGCTCTCTGGCGAGACATGGCGCACGTCTTTACCTTTCACAAAGAAGATAATGTACTCGGCAATGTTCTGACAACGGTCACCCATGCGCTCCAGCGAGCGGGCAGACCACAGCACGTCCATAATTTTCGGAATGGAACGCGAGTCTTCCATCATGTAGGTCATTAACTGACGCGTCAGTGCTTCGTACTGGCGGTCGGCTTGCTCGTCCTGCTGATGCACCTCGTAAGCGGCCTCTAAATCCATGCGTGCAAAGGCATCGAGCACTTTACGCAACATGCTGAGAATGTGCTGACCTAAGTTTTCCAGGCTGACCAACAGCTGCTGCTGGTCTTTGTTGAAGCTTTCTTTCGCCACTTTGGCAATGCGCTCGGCTTCGTCACCAATGCGCTCTAAGTCAGCAATGGTTTTGATAATAGCAATAACCAAACGCAGGTCACTGGCAGCCGGTTGACGCTTAGCGATAATGTGCACGCACTCTTCGTCAATTTGCACTTCCAGTTTATTAATTTTATGGTCGCTGCTCAGGACTTTTTCGGCCAGCTCAACGTTGCCTTTTTGAATGGCTTCCAGCGCATCGCTGATTTGCTGTTCAACCATTCCGCCCATGCTTAATACCCGGTTACGCACAGCTTCAAGTTCTTCATTGAACTTACCGGATATGTGCTTACTCATGTTCATTTTATCCATAACACTCTCCTTAGCCGTAACGACCGGTAATGTAGTCTTCGGTTTGCTTTTCCGAAGGCGTCGTAAATAAGGTGTCGGTATCGGCGTATTCTATCATTTTACCCATGTACAGGAATGCCGTTTGATCTGACACACGTGCCGCCTGTTGCATGTTGTGGGTAACAATAACCACGGTGAACTTCTCTTTCAGCTCGGTGATAAGCTCTTCAATGGTTAAGGTTGAGATAGGATCCAGCGCCGATGTTGGTTCGTCCAGCAGCAGAATTTCCGGCTCAATGGCAATAGAGCGGGCGATAACCAAACGCTGCTGCTGACCACCCGACAGGCTGAACGCGCTGGCGTTCAAACGGTCTTTCACTTCGTCCCAGAGGGCGGCACCGCGCAATGACGTTTCAACCGCTTCGTCCAGTACGCGCTTGTCTTTTACGCCTTGCAGGCGCAGACCGTACACCACATTCTCATAAATGGATTTCGGGAACGGGTTAGGACGCTGGAACACCATACCAACACGGCGTCTTAATGCGGCAACATCGACGCTTTTGTCGTAAATGTTCTGGCCGTGCATTTCAATTTCGCCTTCAATGCGGCAAATTTCCACCAGGTCGTTCATACGGTTAATGCAACGCAATAAGGTTGATTTACCACAACCCGACGGTCCGATAAACGCGGTAACGCGGTTTTTCGGAATGCGCATGGAAATGTCATGCAGCGCCTGATCTTCACCGTAGTATAAGTTCAGGTTCTTAATATCCAACGCAGTTTGCTCGGCTGGCAAGTTGTGTAAGTCCAGCTTTTCCATGTTGCTTGTACTCGGGTTTACCGAAATCATAAATTCTGACCCTTTCGCTAATTCATCAAAATCTTCTTTGTAAACTTTAGTGCTCAAGAGAGCGATATTTTTCACGTAAATGGTTACGCACACCAATGGCCGTCAGATTAAGACCGACAATGACGGTAATGAGTAAGAACGAGGTGGCGTACACCAGCGGTCGAGCCGCTTCAACGTTCGGGCTCTGGAAGCCAACGTCGTAAATATGAAAGCCTAAGTGCATAAACTTACGGTCTAAGTGTAAGTACGGGAAGTTCCCGTCTACCGGCAGCATAGGTGCCGACTTGACCACACCCACCAGCATTAGCGGTGCTACTTCACCCGCCGCACGAGCGACGGCCAAAATAAGCCCTGTCATAATAGCCGGCGATGCCATTGGCAATATAATGCGCCAGATGGTCTCCCACTTGGTTGCACCCAGCGACAAACTGCCCTCGCGCAACGATGGCGGAATGCGTGACAAGCCTTCTTCGGTCGAGACAATAACCACCGGCAGTGTCAATATTGCCAGTGTTACGGCAGACCAGAGCACGCCCGGCGTACCGAAGGTTGGGTTAGGCAAAGCTTCCGGATAGAAAATTTGGTCCAGGCTGCCACCCACCATGTACACGAAGAAGCCCAGACCAAATACGCCGTAAACAATAGACGGGACACCGGCCAGGTTAATGACCGCAATACGGATGAGCTTGGTGACCGGGTTTTTACCGGCGTATTCGTGCAGATAAACCGCTGCAACCACACCAAAGGGTGTCACAATAATGGACATGAGCAGTACCATAAATACGGTACCGAAAATGGCCGGGAATACGCCGCCTTCTGTGTTTGCCTCACGCGGGTCGTCACTGACAAACTTACCAATTTGCTGGAAGAAATGCCCCAGCTTGGCGAAAAAGCCCATGTCATTCGGGAAGTTAACGTCCAACACCCGGTACATTGGCACTTTTACGTCTTCGCCGCGAAAGTCTTTCACGATTAACGCGTCTCGCTGTGCTTGTTCACGCAGATCGAATAGCTCTTTTTCGTAGACTTGATAGTCGGCGTTTAACTGCTCACGTTGCGCCTGTAAGTCGGCGATAGCCTGCTCAGTCAACTCGTCCTGTAACTCCAGTCGACGGCGCTCAAGCGACAGCTCATTCAGCTGGTAGTTGATCGACGATATTTCGCCTTCCTGCAGTCCCATAGCTTGCATATTGAGCTCGACAGCACGTTCAACACGCTCGAACATGACTTTTCGGAAGTCTTCGTCACTTTGCTTGGCAACAACTTCGCCATTTTCGGTGACTGCCGTAATGCGGCCGTAGAAGTTGCCGTCTTTACTGCGCTCAATAACCGCCATGTTTTTTGGCGTGGTGTCTTTGGTAACCAATGACTCCAGCACCCAGGTAAAGTCCAGCGGCACGTATTCACGGTTACCAATTTTCATTAGGTAACGAGTGACGGTTTCTGACTCTATGTCAGCCAAGTCGACCATAGACTGTGGCAAACGCGTTGTCGGCACCACTTCTGAGTCGTACACCTCACCGATTATGTGCTTGGTGCTGCCGTCGGCCTGCTTAATATCCATTTCATGGATGGCAGACGGCCAGAAGAAAGACAGTCCGCGCCAGCCAATCATGATAACCAGCCCAATGACCGCAATTAGGCTGATGCTGACCGAGCCAGCGGTTAGCCAAATCCAGGGTTTTCCGGTTCTAAACCACTTTTTCATCGTTAAACCTCAATTCCGGATTACATTGAGCTGTATTTGTCGCGCAAGCGTTGGCGCACAAATTCAGCAATGGTGTTAAAGAAGAAGGTGAATATGAACAACACAAAGGCTGCCAGGAACAGAATGCGGTAATGCGAGCTGCCTACCTCTGACTCCGGCATTTCAACCGCAATGTTCGCCGACAAGGTGCGCATACCTTCAAATATGTTCCAGTCCATAATTGGCGTGTTACCCGTGGCCATGAGCACTATCATGGTTTCACCCACAGCACGACCAAGCCCCATCATCACTGCGGAGAAAATGCCCGGGCTGGCGGTCAGCAACACGACTTTGGTCAGGGTTTGCCACGGCGTAGCACCAAGAGCTAATGAACCGTTGGACAAGTGCTTGGGCACGCTAAATACCGCGTCTTCAGCAATGGAGAATATGGTTGGGATAACCGCAAAGCCCATTGCAATACCCACCACCAGCGAGTTACGTTGGTCGAAAGTAACGCCAAGTTCGTTAGTAATAAAGCGACGTGCATCACCGTCAAACATGACCTGCTCGACCCACGGACTGATTTCAAACGAGAACCAACCCACTGCCAGGACAACAGGAATTAACAGTAACGCGGCGCGGCCGTCGTTGACTTTGCTCTTAATTTGAGTCGGTAACTGGCTCCACAGGGCTGCCATAAGAATAATGGCCAAGGGCACCAGCAAGAGCACCGCCACAAACCCAGGCAAATAGGCCTCGACCAAGGGTGCTAACCAAAGGCCGGCAAGAAAACCAAGAATAACCGTAGGCAATGCTTCCATTATTTCGACGGTCGGTTTGACGTATCTGCGCACCGACGACGACATAAAGTAAGCCGTGTAAACCGCTGCCGCTAAACCAATAGGCACCGCGAATAACATGGCGTAAGCCGCTGCTTTTATAGTACCGAAAGAAATAGGCACCAGGCTGAATTTGGACTCAAAGTCGTCAGAGCCTGAAGTGGATTGCCAGGTATATTCCGGCTCTGGGTAACCTTCGTACCAGACTTCCTGCCACAAACCGCTCCAGCTGACTTCCGGGTGCTCATTGTCGACGTCGTACAAGCCATAACCTTCGGCTGTTTTCATCAGCAGATAGTTAGCGCGCGGGTCAACCATGACTGCTTGAACTTTAGCCTCGGCGGGCTTACCTCGATAGAGATCTGCCTCTGCCGTGGTATGAAAAATGTTCATGTCGCCGTTTTCAGACAAGGTGTAAAACGTACGGCGATAATATTCTACTTCAATTTCAGTGATCGGTGAGCCGGCGTCGAAGCTGCGAATGTACTGATACTGACGGCCATCGTCACCCGGCACTTCAAACCACTGTGAGACTTTACCTGTGTCATGGGTTAACAACACAGAAGACGCCCCGGCCAGCAGGTACATGCCGGTGGCATTACCCAGCTCGCGCGTGCGCATAGGCAGTAGTTCACGCTCGGTTACGTTACCACTAATGGAAATATCGAATACGTGCACGCGGTTGCCACGACGCGCAATGACTTGTCGTAAGTCCGGCGTGACAACAATGTCATCAATAGCGGTATTTAAAGGAATTTCAGTGTAGTTCGGCGTTAATGTGACGGCGCCGGTCATGAAGTTTTCTTCAGCAACAAAGTGCGTTATCAGTAAGGTGCTGTTTTCCACCGCTGCCGCGAACAGCATGCCGTCGCCGTCGGTTTCATAGGCGAGCTTTTCAAGGGCGCGACCGTTTTCATCGACAACCAGCGGCTGCCCGTCATTTTTCACCTCAAAGCGAGGCGTAATGACACGTTCAACTTTGTCTGTTGCAGCGGTTGCGGCGGTTTCCGGGAAAGTCACAGAAAACTTAGGTTCAACCACAACAGCTTCACCCGACTCTAACCCATAGGCGTACTGGTGGTTTACCGGTAAGGTTTTCGCAAAGCTGCTAACATTTTCCGGTTCGACAAAAGTTTCGCTTAGTAAAATATCGCCTGAGCGACGATCATTTTTGTCGATAAGGGAGAAAAACTGCAGTTCACCACTGCTTAAAAAGCGATAACCAATTTCGGCCTGCTCTTCCATACCTACGGCTTCGACCTGTCCCGATTCGGGCAGGTTAAAGCTGTTTACTTTTTTCAGGCTGACCGACTCGAATATCGGTTGCACCACATAAAGCAGGTAGAAGAAGATCAGAAGCAGTGCGACCAATACCATAACGCCGCCAGCCGTTACGCCATAACGTGCGAAACGGTCTTTGAACAATCGCATGCGATTGGCCGACAGCTGTTGGGCAGATTGTGTTGCCATTGTGACCTCGGACTCTAAAATGACTTCAAATTTAACTGAGTGATAGTGTAGTAAAGTTTTATGACAGTACTGTTACAGTACCGTCATATTTTCTTCACTAAACTGTCAAAATAGAAAAAAGCCGGCAGCTTCAAAGAACTACCGGCTTTGTTATGACGTAATTTTTTAGTGGCTAAGGCCTAGCTTTTTAAGCTCAGCGTCAACAACCTGCTTCGGCAAACCAATGTAGCCGTCTTTGTTCACTATGTCCTGACCTTGTTTCGACAGAATCATTTTCATGAACTCAGCTTCTGCTTTACCTAATGGTTTGTTCGGGTGCTTGTTCACGTATACGTAGAGGAAACGTGCCAGTGGGTATTTACCCGCTAACGCCTCTTCGCGTGACGCTTCAATAAAGTCGTCGCCGTCGCCTTTAGCAATAGGTACCGCTTTCACACCAGAAGTGACATAACCAATACCTGAGTAACCAATTGCGTTCAGTGACGTAGAGACTGACTGAACAACTGACGCTGAGCCAGGTTGCTCGTTTACGTTAGAGCGGAAGTCACCGTCACAAAGACCCACTTCTTTAAAGTAACCATAAGTACCTGACACCGAGTTGCGACCGTACAGCTGTAAGTCACGACTAGTCCAGTCGCCGTCTAAGTCCAGTTGTCCCCAGCGGTTCACTTGCTGGTTAGCACCGCATTTACGGGTTGACGAGAAAATAGCGTCAACTTCGGCAATCGATAAACCTTCGATTGGGTTATCTTTATGCACGAATACCGCTAACGCGTCGATAGCAACACGCACTGGTGTCGGCTTATAACCGTGGCGCTTTTCAAAAGCTTCGATTTCTTTTGACTTCATCGCGCGGCTCATAGGGCCGAAGCTTGAAGTGCCTTCGGTCAGTGCTGGTGGCGCAGTAGAAGAGCCCGCCGCCTGAATTTGGATGTTAACGCTTGGGTACATGCGCTTAAACTCTTCGCCCCAAAACGTCATCATGTTTGCCAGGGTGTCAGAGCCTACCGATGATAAGTTGCCTGATAAGCCGCTGACTTTTTCGTATTCTGGTAAGTCGTCGGTTGCTGCTGCCAGCGAGCTGAACATTAAAGTGCCCGCCGCTACTAAACCAGTTAATGTCTTGTTCAAAGTAGATTGAAACATGTTTTTCACCTCTATGGGTTTTGTCTAACTTCAGAAAGTCGTTCTTCGATAATGCGTAGTTTAAGAACGTTTTATGACAGCTTTATGACAATGTGAAAAATTTATGACTTAATTAATCCGTGCGGCAGTTGAAAAGCAAAGCGACTGCCTTTGCCCGGTGTACTGCTTATGTCCAGTTGTGCGTTATGGTGTTCGACAGCTTGCTTAACGATAGACAACCCTAGCCCGGTTCCGCCACTGGCGCTGTTTCGGTCTTCATCGATGCGATAAAAACGTTCAGTCAGTCTCGGCAAATGCTGCGCCGGTATGCCTTTACCATTATCGGTCACGCTGAATTCAACGCCGCCCGAGGTCTCTTTCCAGCACACCTCTATTTCGCCACCTTCCGGCGTGTAACGAATGGCGTTAGTAATCAGGTTCTGCATGGCACTGCGTAGTAACGATTCTTTGCCGTAAATATGGATGGGGTCGACATTAAACTGTAGCTTGTGTTGCTTCTGTTCGTTAAGGCGATGCGCTTCCGTTTGTAGCTGCTCCAGTAAAGCAGGCACATTCACTTCGTGGTCGAACACGTCGTCACTTGGAGTTTCCATGCGAGACAGAACCAGAAGTTGGTCAACCAGGTTGGCCATGCGATCACTTTGCGCGTTCATATTTTCGACCGCTTTTTTCAGCATAGCCGGCGGCGTTTGTTCCGGCTCTTCCAGCATTTCCAGGTACCCCTGCAACACCGTCAACGGCGTTTTTAACTCGTGCGACACGTTGGCAACGAACTCACGACGCATTGAGTCCAGACGTTTAACTTGGGTGACGTCACGCGCCACCAGTAAGAACTGGTCTTCACTGTACGGCATAATGCGAATTTCAATGTCGAGACTGTCACGCACAGGAGAAGGAATAGTGAGAGCATCATCAAACTGGCCTTTGCTGAGATACACCGAAAACTCCGGGTGACGAATAAGGTTAGACAGCCTTTGTCCGGCGTCGTCCGGCCAACGCAGGCCGAAGTAAAACTGTGCGAGTTTGTTGCTCCACAACAGCGCACCGTCTGCTCGAAAGACAATAGCTGCGTCCGGCAATGCTTCTGCCGCTTCCCGAAAACGTCTTAACAAGCGCGCCAGCGATTTACGGCGCTTTTGACTGCGGCGTTGCGAACGATAAATGCCGTCATAAATATAGGACCAGCTACCCGGCGCTGATGGCGGCATTAAGGTACGACTTTGCCATAACCATTTAATGAGCTTTTGCTGATAAAAATAATGCCAGCACACCAGGCCCAGCAGAGCAAACGTCAGCAGCGGCCAGAGAATATCGAACAGCCAGCCGACAAAAATAAATGGCAGCAGAAAAAGCGCCAGATTGCGCAGCGACTGCCAGTTTGAATAGTCTCTGTCCATATCAAGCAGACCCGCTGTTAACGACTCGAGAAACGATAACCGACTCCTCGCACGGTCTGTATTAACCGGTCGAAACCATGGTCAGCCAACGCTTTGCGTAAGCGACGAATGTGCACATCGACGGTTCTGTCTTCGACATAAACATTAGTGCCCCAAACGTGGTCTAGCAGTTGTTCACGGCTGTACACGCGCTCTGGGTGTGTCATAAAAAAGTGCAGTAGCTTGAATTCAGTTGGTCCCATGTCGACACTGTTGTCGCCAACCGAAATGCGGTGCGATACGGGGTCGAGCTTTAAGCCTTCAACTTCCAACGGCTCGTCTAACACCGTTGGCGCTACACGGCGGAATACAGCACGCATTCTTGCCATCAGCTCTTTGGGCGAGAATGGCTTGGTAATATAATCGTCAGCGCCGACTTCCAGACCTTTTATTTTGTCTTCTTCTTCGCCGCGGGCGGTCAACATTATAATAGGTATATTGCGGGTAAAGTCATCGCCTTTAATTTTTTTGGCCAGTTGAATACCTGAGCCGCCCGGCAGCATCCAGTCCAGCAGAACCATATCGGGATATGGCTCTGCAATTTTACTGACAGCGGCATCAAAATCATGAGCTTCGACTGCTTGATAGCCGTGTTGCTCCATAACAAAGCTCAACATCTCACGAATGGGTGCTTCATCTTCTACTATTAGAATTCTACGCGACATGTATTTAGTCCCTTATTGGATCAGTTGAGCCAATTATTACTAAAGAATATGACATTTTTATGACCAGCGACACATTGCTGTAAGATTTCTTTTGTTTATGATGATTTTGGGTCTGTTTGTCCAATATCGCTTCATTTATTGGACAAAAATACTGTGCAATGTCCAATAAATATGCTTTAATGGACATTAATATTGCATTAGCTGTCCAATAAAGTGAGTTTTATGACCATTCAAGCTGAATTAGAAGCTATACTTACATGTCTGGAAAGTATTGGACAGCCCTTGTCCATAGGTGCCTTGCAAAACCACCTAGCAGTCGACATGCCCAAAAAGACGCTACAGCGAAGGCTGAAAAAGCTGGTTGAACATGGACAAGTCATTGCTGACGGTGAGAAGAAAGCTCGTACTTATCGCCTGGCATCTTATGGTATTAGCAGTTCTGCAACAGAGCGTTCAGTTACGGAAAGCCTTGTACTAAATGAAAAAGGGAATGAATATAATCAACACCCCATTTTTTCTGCAGAGTCCTTGACCAAGTTAGCCTACCTGGACACGCCCCCCTATGGCCGAACTAAAAGTACTTACCAACGGCAGTTAGTCGAGCAATATACTCCTAACAAGACTTTTTACGTGCCGTTGTCTGTGCGCACTAAGCTTCACACAATGGGTAAGCGAGTTGACAAAGCGTTGGCTGCTGGGACTTATGCTAAAGAGATTGGACAAAAACTACTTATAGACTTGTCGTACAACTCAAGCCGTTTAGAGGGCAATACGTACTCTAAGCTCGACACTCAGAAACTGATAGAACAAGGGGTATCAGCAGAGGGTAAGGTTCATGAAGAAACCGTGATGATAATGAACCATAAGGAAGCCATCGAATTTCTGATTGAAAATGCAGAAGATATAACACTCAGCTCTTTTACCGTTCGAAACATTCATTACTTGTTGTCTCAAGACTTACTGGCGAATCCTAATGCGTGTGGAAGAGAGCGAGAGCTTGAAGTGACTATTGGGAAGTCGGCGTATACACCTCTCAGCAACCCTCACCAAATTAAAGAAGTATTAGCACGCGTGTTGTTAAAAGCCGAGCAAATTAGCGACCCTTTTGAACAAAGCTTTTTTCTGCTAGTGCATTTGTCTTACTTGCAGGCATTTGAAGATGTGAACAAACGAACAGCCCGGCTTACCTGTAACATTCCATTTATAAAGGGCAACTTATGCCCGTTAAGTTTTACTGATGTGCCGCAAGAGGACTACTTTAAGGCTCTGCTGTATTTTTATGAAACTAACGAAGTACAGCCAGCTTTGGAGCTATTTGAGTGGGCTTATAAAAAGTCTTGTGAACAGTATGATGTGGTAAAAGAGTCTTTGGGTGATATCGATGCCTACCGCATTAAATACCGAGCGGCCAGAAAAGAAGCGATGGGACTGGTCATAAGAAATGACATTAGCGGAGCAAAAATAAGTGCGTTTTTGAGCCGTTATTGCCATGACAACCAGATTGAGCAGCCAGACAAGTTTATTGCTATGACAATAGCCGACTTAGAGCAATTACATGAAGGCGCAATTATCGGCTTAGGTATTACCGAAGCCATGTTTAAAGCATGGAAACGGCGATAGCCGCTTCCTGTTTTACGCCAAAAATTGCATTAATTCGTAGGTTAACGGCAGTGTGATAAAGGCCAGTAGTATGCCGTAACCGACCATGGCTGCCGATAGCCGCGGCGCCAAACCCGCCATAATCGCAACGGCACCAGCCGTTATCATCGGCGGCATAGCCGCTTCAAAGACAGTAACTTGAATAAGTGTGCTGTCGAAGCCAAAACTGAAGAGCAGTAACATAGCGACCGCCGGCATTAGTACCAGTTTGGTTAACAAGCCAATGGCCAACGGTGTTTTACTGCCCTTGGGCAGACGAAACTTCAGCTGAAAGCCAACGGCTATCATAATGACCGGTACTAAGGTGACTGCTAATGACTCAATGAGGCGCTGGAAAACATCCGGGTAACTCAGGCTTTTGGTTAACAGCGCCAGCACCAAAGCGATAAACGGCGGGAAAGTAATAATTTTTTTAAAAACACCTGCCACGGTCGGCTTTTCGTCTTGGTCTTTATAAAGCGCAATAATAACGGTTGAGTAAATGGCCAACCCGAAGAACGAGCCAAACTGGTCATAGAGCAAACCATAGGCAATAGCGTCGCTGCCGTAGAAGGCTTCTATCATCGGAAAACCGAAGAAAGAAGTATTCCCTAAAGGAACACAAACTAACAGAGCGCCGACAATTTCTTTGCGCCAGTTCAGTGCCCTGCCAATAAGGAAGATAAACACGGCACTAAACGCCAGCAGCACCCAGGGAATAATAACCGGAATAAGTAAGTCAGCGGAAAATTCCAGACCTGGTACTTTGCTAAAAATAACGCCGGGTAACGCAGCATAAATAACGTATAAGTTAAGAACTTCGGCCGTGTTGTCGGGGCACTTCCCGGAGCGTTTTAGAATAAAACCAATAAGTAGGTAAAAGCCAAGTACCGCCAGGTTGGTCATATTAAGTACAGAGGTTGAGAATGACGCCTATAGTGTAGCCTGACCGAGGCGATCAGGCTACATTAGTCTGCTTTAGACGCTTACCAGGAAAAGTCGTGGCGAATGCCAACGGCGAAAAAGTCTTGCTCTGCGCCTGGTGTTGCACCACAGCCACGGCTTTCGTAGGTGGCAATGTCGCACTCACGACCGGTGTACCATGCGTAAACACGAGTGTCACCGGTGAAATGATAGTCAGCGCCGAACGAGAACGACGCATCGCTTTCACCGCTTTCGTCGACTGACTGATATTGGCCTTTCAATACCCAGTTATTAATTGGGTAAGTCGCGCTCAGCAAATAACCGTCGCCGTCTTCCAGGCCGTCGGTACTTTCAAACTGCTGAACAGCGGCACCTAATTTAAAGTCACCTAATTTGGTGTGCACACTGAGTTGCTCGGTGTCGTAACCGTCGACGTCACGGTCAACCGCAATGGCAGCGTAAAATGGTGTTTTCTTAAGTTTGTCGTCTCCGTACAACACCCCCATTGAAACGCCGTCATCTTCTGCGTCGTTTTCAGATGCAATGTAAGTCACACCAAAGGTGAAGTTGTTATAGGTTGGCGAGTAATAGGTTACCGTGTTGTCCGGGCGTTCCTCACCAACGAATAAGCTTTTTAGGTCTGCTTCGTAGTCTTTAAACGCGTCGATAGAGCCTTGCGAGTCCTTCAGGAAGGTATCGTAACGGCCAATCATGACTTCACCAAAGTTACCGCGCAGGCCAACAACTTGGTTACGATTAGTTACCGCATCTTTGTCGTCGCTGGAGTCTGCCAGATCAACGCCAAATTCAAGCTGATAAAATACCTCCAAGTCGCTCTTAAGCTCAGCCGCGCCTTTAAAACCGAAGCGCGACGCGTTACTGACTACTTCGGCTTCAGCACCGTCACCAGTGTCATTACTTTGTAAAGACACATTGGCACGACCATAAACGGTCAAGGTGCCATCATCGTTCGCAAATGCTGGAAACGTGGCACCTGCAATTAACAACGCAATTAAAGACTTTTTCATAGAACCCTCATTAACTCATTACTAAACTGCCTAATTCTTAACCGCATTATCGACACGATAAGAATTATTGCAGTTATTTTTCTGCCATGAGTCAATTCTATGTCTTTTTTGTTACATCTTTATGACAGCTATAAGTCAATTAACGAAGCCAACTGCTCCTTTTGTCGATATTGCGCTTTCGCGTACTTTAACCACTGCTTTGCAGCAGATGCTGTTTTTTCATATTCGCTTGCCTGTTCAAAGGCTTGTAGCGCCAGTTTGTAGTCTTCTAAATTTAACGCCGCCATTCCTTCTACTAAATGCAAATGTCCCGGGTTTGAAACCTGGCCTTTATTACGGCTTAGTTCAACGTACTTAATGGCTTGGTCATTATTGTTCAGGTTTAAATGCAGTTGTGCAATTTGCGCGGCAAAGTCGCCATGGTCGACCTGCTCTGACGCTTTCTCATAGGCCTGAATGGCTAATTCGTACTCTTTTGCCTGAGCGTAGGCTTGCGCCACAAACTTCAGGTTGTCTACGTTCGTTTCAACCGTTCCTTTTTGCATGGCGTTGCTTAATGTCTCAGCTGCTTTGAACGGCAGTTCATTAAAGTAGTACGCTTGTGCGAGCTGACGCCAGTCGCTGGCTTTTTCAATAAAACCCTGCTGATTCGCCGCTTCCAAAACCGCTAACTGCTTTTTGTCCTGCTCTAACTGCGCATAAACGCCTGCCAGTTGCAGCCAGTATTCCGGTTTACTGTAGTCTGTGACCAGGCGTTCCATGACTTTGGCAACTTGCTTCGGCTGCTGTAGTTCGTAGTGCAGTGCGCGCTTGAGAATTAACCAGTTTTCGTCGGGCGTTTTATTGTTGGCGTCGGCATTAGCAATGGCTTTATCAATGAGCGGCAGCGCTTTATTAAAGTCTCCCGACTGATAAAAGGCTTGCGCTTTTAATACCCAGGCTTTGCCCAATTCGTCTTGTTCAGCCAACGCTTCCCAGCGCCCCAGAAATTCTACAGAGCGTTGATACTGACCTTCGCTTAACGCCAGCTGAGCCAGGCTGAACAAGGTACTTTTTTTGAGCGACTCGGGAATTGGCGACTCATTCACGACTTTTTCAAAATAGTTAATGGCCTGGCTTATTTGGTCCTGCTCGTAATACATAAAACCATAGAAGTTCCAGAGCATGGCGCGTTCATAACTGTTCATACTGTCGGCTTTACCTTCAATGTCTGACAGTATGCTGAGCCCTTGCTGAACATTACCGCTGTCGGCTTGTTCCTGCGCCCGTGCCAGCTGACCATATACTTTTTCGCGCAGTGCTGGCACACGTTCTGTCTGTTGTGCAAGCACTGGCTGCGTTAACGCTATCCAGCCACTTAAGGCGGCAATAACCACAAATTTCATATTCATAAGTCACCCAATCAGTTCATTTCGAAGGTCATGCGGTTTCTGACTCCGTCCACTTCTACCGCTTCGCCGTCAATGACCCGTGGTTTGTATTTAAACTTCAGTACCGCATCCATGGCGGCCTGATCAAAAATGCCTTCCGGCTCTGCCTGGACAACGACAGGATCACGCACCGAGCCTTGTTTGGTCACAGTAAATTCCACCACCACATAACCTTCAATACCACGCTGTAACGCACGCCGAGGGTAAGCCGCCTGCACTTTCACAATAGGCAGATACTCGCCGTCGCTGGCTTGCAGTGACATGCCATTGCCAATGTCGGCACCGGCATCCATACCGGCCGAGAAGTCGTAACCTGAGCCGCTATCCGCATCAGCAATGTCGTTATCCATTTGTGGTTGCGGCAAATCTTCAGGCGGCTGTTCAGGCTCTGGGGGACGCTCAGGCTTACGCTCCTTTTCCTGCACTTCTTCAGGCTCTGGTGTACGCACAAAGTCCAGCACACTGCCTCGCGGCGGCTCGCTCATTGCCCCTTCGCCACCGCTTATTAACGACTGCATCAAGTAAAACAGTCCAATAGTGACAAACGCGGCGACCAATAATGCTGCCAAAAGTCTCATTGCGGGTTACTCTTCGTCAGTTGCAACAGATACGTCATACACACCAGCGGCTCGCGCTGCGTCCATTACTTTAATCAGGACACGTGTGTTCGACTCTTCGTCGGCCTGAATCACCACAGAGCCTTGCGGATTCTCCGCATACAAGCGTTCGATGTTAGCCTGCACTGCACGCACATCCACCTGACGTTTGTTTATCCAAATTTCATTGTTGTCACTAATAGCAACCAGTATGTTGGCACGGTTCTTCTGCACCGCCGTTGCTGCGTCAGGGCGGTTTACATCGATACCCGCTTCTTTGACAAAAGACGCGGTAACAATGAAGAAAATCAGCATAATGAACACCACATCCAGCATGGGCGTCATGTCGATGTTGCTCTCTTCTTCTTCAATTAAGTTGGCAAAATGCTGTTTCATAGTTGTTTCCTCAGCCTCACCTTAGTGACGCTCTAAAAGTATTTTGTCTTCCAGCTTCATGCGCTCGCGACGGGTGGTGCGCTGTAACCAGGTGGCGGCGAATACGCCGGACAGTGCGCCAACCATGCCCGCCATTGTCGGGATAGTGGCTTTTGACACCCCCGATGCCATAGAGCGGGCGCTGCCGGTACCAGTTACTGCCATAACGTCGAACACTTCAATCATGCCGGTAACGGTACCCATAAGACCCAACAACGGGCATAACGCGACTAAGGCTTTTATCACTGGTAAGTTACCGCCCAGAGCCAACCCGACGCGTGAGATCATTGCCTGACGAATTTGCTCTGCGTTCCAGGATGACTTGTCTTCACGTTGCTGCCAGCGCTTAAGCGTGTCTTTAACACGCGCACGATGCCCTTTCAGGTAGTAAAAAATGCGCTCGAGAATCATTAACCACATACTAAAAATGAGGATTCCGATGACCAGCAGGACTTGCCCGCCAGCCTCAATGAAATCTCTAATCGCATTATTAAACTCGATGAGAAATAACACGGTTACTCTCCTCGCTCTGAGCGCTCCGCAATAATGCCGGACGCCTGCTCCTGCAATATGTGAATCAGGTTTTTACTGCGAGTGTGTAAGGTGGCAAACAATAAGGTCATGGGTATTGCGACCACCAAGCCGAGTACGGTTGTGACCAGGGCTTGAGAAATACCACCTGCCATCAGTTTCGGGTCACCCGTACCGAATAGTGTTATCGCCTGGAAGGTATTGATCATGCCTGTCACGGTACCCAACAGACCCATCAACGGTGCGACCACAGAAATGATTTTTATGAACGTCAGGTTGCGTGTAATTTTAGGAACTTCGCGCAAGATACCTTCACTGAGCTTCAACTCCAGCGTTTCGGTGTCGGCTTGCGGATACTTGTCCTTAATAAGCATGACTCGACCCAGCGGGTTGTCCTGACTTGGCTTGTCTTTCTTAAGCTGACGTTTCACTTTGTTGCCCAGTAGCATCAGTGACACAAAGCGCTCTAACGCAAACAGCAAGCCAATAGCACCCAAAGCAAGAATGATGTAACCCACGGTACCGCCTTGGTCGATACGCTCACCTAAGCTTGGTGCCTGAACTAATAAACCAAGAATTGAGCCGCCTGTTGGGTCAACGCCGAATGTGACAATGCCACTGTCGGTTTGCTGGATATTTTCAGCAGTGTCCAGATAGCGACCTGAGGGTTGGCGTACCAGCTCAGCAACAGATCCGGTTGAGCTCATGCGCTCTAAATACTTGCCATTTGAAACCAGGTTAAAAGCACCAACACGAACGACTTCTTGTTCAGCTTTGTCGCCGTTGGCTGCTGTCACCTCAGTCGTGAATTCAGCGACTTTACCCGATTCGGTCATTTCCTCTTGCAGGGCAAACCAGACACTTTCAATGTCTTCAATAGACGCCAGTTTAGACGACGAGCTCATGTTTTCTGCTAGCTCCTCAAGCGCATCTGAACGGCCTGGGTACTGCGCTGAAATAACCGAGTTGTCGAACTTGCCTGAAGCATCATTAGCAACCTGCTGCAGCACACCAAACAGCTCTTTGAGTGAGCCCATGCGCTGAGTCAGAGTGTCGCTTAAGTTGCCTAAATCGACTTCGTTCTGTTCAAAATCAGTTTCCAGTTGCTCGGCGCGTTGCTCCAATTGGTTTCTTTGAGCAATTGCGTCTTCGAGCATGGCTTTTTGCTCTTGCTCTTTTTCGCGGAAACGCTGCTCGCGTTGCTTATTACTCTCTGACTGCGAGAACTTACCCTGCTCCAACTGCTGTAACAGCTGGTCTAAGTTAATTGGGTCTTGCGGCAGCGGCGCGGCGAGTGCAGCGCTTGAGGTCGCTGCCAGCGCAATAACTGAGAACCACTGAACAATTCGTTGTGTTAATTTCATTGGTGCGACTCCTTATTGGCCAGCGGCGCTGTTTGTGGCGGCTTTGTTAGCAAAAACGGGCATCATCAGCATGTCCGGTGCTAACTGTTTTCGGGCTATGCGGATAGCTTCTTCAACGGCTGGTAAGTGCTTACTATCAAGTTCTTGCCAGTTGCGTTCCTGCTGATTCCAGATACCCAGGTGCTGACCGTCGCGGGTTTTATAAATAAGCGCTACCCGACCAATGCGCAGGAAAGTGACGTCTTGCTGTTGGCCGTTAATTTCATGCTCTGCCGTGTAGGCTTCAATGTTGCGGCCGTAGTCTGCTTCTATTTGATAAGCTTCCATAACACGGCGGAACTTTTCAGAAACGTCGACGTTGGCGCGCTCCATCAGGTCGTTTAATTGCACTAAACGCTCGTTACGCTCGGTTTCAAGGAACGGAACGTCCAGTTCAACAAAAGACTCGAGCGAGTCGATCATGCGTAACATCAGCGGAGTAATTTGACGCTCGACATAACTGACCTTGTCTATTGAGTCATTGATGTCTTGCTTTTCCTCTTGTTGGTTACCAATTTGCTGCTCAAGCTGTGCGGTATACACTTTTAAACCATCAATTTCCTTCATGATGCGTTTATACTGTTGCAAACGCTCTTGCATGTTGTCTGAAATTTGGTCAATGGTCAGTTGTGACTGACGCGCGGACTGGTTAATTGAAGAGGCTTCTTCAACAACAGGCTCAAGTTTGTCCTGCTCTTGTATTGGAGCTGCGTACGCCGCAGTTGTCAGCGCTGGTAAAAAAAGCGCAGAGCTTAAAACGAAAGCGCCAGCGGAGGTAATGAACTTCATAAGTTATGACCCTTGTGAATTAATTTGTGGCAACTTTAGTGAGTTTTAGTGACAGCTTAATGACCAAAATGTGTCAGTTTTATGTCAATTGCTTAGGGCTGGGCGCTTTGCTTTATTGCGTTATGGGTAGCAATGATTTAGTTTAAGGTCATATTGACAAAAAATTTACACACACCTCTTTTATATGGCCATCAAAAGTATTTCATCATCGCTGCTGACACGGGTTCTGTCCGTTTACTTTGTGCTGACGCTTATTGTCACTGCAGTACAAATTGGTGCGGAATACTTTGATACCAAGCGCATACTGATTGCCGAGCTGCAAAACCAGCAACGAACCTTTAATGGGTCTTTGACGCGCTCACTTTGGGAATTTAATAGTGACCAAATTGACAGCATCGCCGACGGCCTTATTGGCATTCCGGCTATTGCCGGAGTATTGATTCGCGACGACGCCGGTAATATTTTGGTTCAGTTGGGTGAAACCTCAGAAATATCTGACTTGCCCGAAGAAGCCAGTGAAGGAATTCTGCTTCCTGAGCGTAACGGTATTTTTGGCTACCACAACTCGCTCATTTTCGAGTTTTCCGGGCATTCCACCAAGGTCGGCGACGTTAGCCTGTTTTCAACGCGAGACATAGCCATAGACCGCATTAAAGTCAGTTTGGGCTTTATTATTGGTAACGCGCTTATAAAGAGTACCTTTTTAATTATTCTGTTTACGGTCGCATTCAGCCGCATGTTGAGCCGCCCGCTCAATGACTTAACTCAGCAAATTAAGAGCTTCCGCCTGGATAACCTCGAGCGCTCCCGCATTCGCTTAAAAGACCAACACAATAACGAGTTGGTACTTATTGAGCAGGCGTATAATCAGTTACTCGATAACATTGAAGAATATCAGGCTGACCTGGAACGCACACAGAATAAACTGAAAGCGGCAAACCGACAGCTGGATGAACAAAATGCGATTTTAGAGCAGGAGGTGGCCCGCAAAACCTCTCGCCTCAGCCAGGTGATGCTGGATCTTGAACAGCGCAAAAACGAACTGGAAATGCGACAGGAAAAACTCGAAAAAGAGATTAGCCAGCGTCGTGCTATGGAAAACACGCTGCGTCAGTCTAACCAGCGGCTTGAGTCGTCGTTGAACCACTTACGCGAAACTCAGCAGCAACTTATTGAGTCGGAAAAAATGGCGTCGTTAGGTGGACTTGTTGCCGGTATTACGCACGATGTGAATACACCTATTGGTATTAGTGTCACAGCAGCTTCTTACCTGCGAGAAAAACTGGATTCGCTGGATTCGGCTTTGACCAATAAAGAACTGACACAGCAACAATTACAAAAGTTTATAGAAGAAGGCAGAGAAAGCCTCAGCTTACTGGATAACAACCTGCATCGGGCCTCTGACCTTATCAGTAGCTTTAAGCAGGTAGCGGTCGACCAGGCGTCTGACGCCATTCGCGATATAAATGTGAAACGCTACATAGAAGAGCTGATTCAGTCGCTGCAACCGCACTTAAAGAAAACGTTGCATAAAATAGAACTGAACTGTGCCGACGATTTATTTATTCGTTGCCCGGCGGGTGCGCTGTCGCAGATATTTACCAATTTAATTTTAAACTCATTACGTCATGCCTTCGACGGCATTGAGCAAGGTACCATGATCATTGATATTGAGCTGCGCGACAGCGAGCTTCATGTTGTTTATAAAGACGACGGCAATGGTCTTTCAGAAGACGCTTTAACCAAGCTCTTTAACCCATTTTTCACCACTAAGCTCAATGACGGTGGTAGTGGTTTGGGAACTCATATTGTACGCAACCTGGTTACCCAAACCCTGCAGGGCGATATTGACGCCACCAGTCAACCGGGTGAAGGGCTGACTTACACCTTTTCATTTCCTGTACAGGTTTTAAACTGACACAGACGCCGTTAGTCGATACAATTCAGGGTTTCTAATGCCGGACAGGAACCCTTATTTATGTGGTTTAAAAACCTTCGCTTTTATCATTTCAGTGAAAATTTCTCGTTACCCGAAAACTTTGAAGAGCAGCTTGCGGAGCACAGCTTTCACCCATGCTCTCGCACTGAGCAAAGCAGTTTTGGCTGGTTCTCTCCCTTTGGCCCAGACAACGAGACGTTAACCCATAGCGTCGGTAACTGCTGGTTACTCTGCGCTAAACGAGAAGAAAAAGTCCTTCCCAGCACGGTTGTGAACGCTCAGCTCGACGAAAAAGTCCGTCAGATTAGTGAAGCCGAAGGCCGCTCTGTGCCGCGCAAAGAAAAACAAAACTTAAAAGAAGACTTAATTCATCAGTTATTGCCACAGGCGTTTAGCCGTTTTCGCTTAAGCTGGGGCTACATTGATTTAGACCGTCAATTTATTGCGGTTGACGAGTCGGCGGCGAATAAAGCAGAAGATTTTCTTGGTTTATTGCGTGGCTCAGTGGGGTCTTTACCTGTCAGACCTTTCAGCCCGTCTGAGGCAGTTGAAGTGTACTTGACCGACTGGCTACAAAAACAAGACATTCCTGCCCCCTTTGAACTGGGCGACGAAGCAGAGCTGCGTTCACCTCAGGCCGACGGTGGCATCATTCGCTGTAAGCAAGAAGACCTGACTCGTGACGACATTCAGGCTCATTTAACTGCCGGTAAGCAAGTGACTCGGTTAGGTTTGGTGTGGCAGGAAAACTTGGAGTTTATTCTTGAAGCCGATATGGCACTAAAACGTGTTAAGCCAACCGACGTACTACTGGACGCAAAAGATGATTTGGTAGACCCAACCCCGGAAGAGAAAGTGGATGCCGACTTTGCACTAATTAGCGGCGAAGCCGGGCAGCTATTTGATGATTTGAAAAAGGCGTTTGAGTAACGCGAGTTAGCCAAATAAGTCCAGCACCTGGTGGTAAGACTCTTGAGTCGAGTCTTGCTGCCAGAAGTCCGCGCTTTCAATAACCCCTCTTACTTCATACTCCACCACGGTCACGTTCTGTCTTTCGCCTGAATTATTTCCGGTTAAAAGGCTCGCTAAATGCACAATGTCGCAATAGTTAACGGTAATGGCGTCGTCGAGGTTGGTACGTCCTTTATCGTAATGTAGTGGCACCTGCACCAAGTTTGGTGTGAACTGCCAGTATTTCAAAATATTGGTGCCTAGCGGCGAACTTAGCTGTGAAATACATTCGTTAATAAACGTTGGGTTTGCAAAGCTGTCCTCGAATTCACTGGCCATTCTTAGAATAGGTGTTACCCCTATTCTGGATACCATGCCTGCCAGCAGAGAGACGTCCTGATGCAGCCGGTGCCCTATTCCGCGGCGTTGGAGGTCTTTCGTAATAACCACCGACGCTGCTGCAATTTGCCGACTTTCCTTAATGTATTGCTCTGAGAACATCTTCACAATGTCGTTGTCGGGTTTAAACACCTGCTCCATTGCCATTGCAAAAGCCAGCGTGCGAATTCGACGCATGCCAATACGTGTTAACGCCTGCATCAGGCTTTCTGCCTTGTTTCGGCCCCCCAGATAGGCACTGTTTGCCAGTCGTATTAACCGGGCTGACAATACCGCATCTTGCTGAATGATATGCGCAAGGTCATGCAAATTACAGTCAGGATCGAGCGTGGCGTTACGCACTTGCTCCGCCGTTTTCGGTAGCCCCGGCAAGGTAAGTTCGTCACGCTGCAACCGTTCATCAATGAGTAAATAAAGCGCATTCTGCGATGCCATTGAGAGATCCTTTTTTATGGTTATTCTATTGCTTCTAGTCAGGCATAGCAGTAGATTAACAGAACTTTCCAACAACTCAATTTGACAAAAGTATCATTATGAAAAAATCAGCCTTTTTTATTGCGCCGCTGGCGCTTGCTATAGCCGCCTGCGGTCAACAAACAACCACTGAAAGTACCGAAACCGCAGCCCCTGAGAGCTACCAATTGGTTGAAGGAAAAGAGCATAGACTCGATATTTACACGCCATATGAATTGACCAGTGACCTATCGCACTTGTCCAGCGACCAGAAGAAAATGATCGGCTTACTGATTGATGCGTCGAAAATAATGGATGATCTGTTCTGGCAGCAAGCTTTCCCGGGCAGCAAAGACGAGCTGCTGGCTAAAGTTGAAAAGCGGGCTAAAGAATTCACAGTGATTAACTATGGCCCGTGGGATCGCCTTAACAACAACCAACCCTTTTTAACCGGCTTTGACGATAAGCCTGAAGGCGCTAACTTCTACCCGGAAGATATGACCAAAACCGAGTTTGAAAATGCAGAGCTTGCTGACAAAGACAGCCTTTATACATTATTGCGTCGTGATGAAAACGGCGACTTAATGACGGTTCCTTACTCTGAAGCGTTTAATGATTCACTGACTGAAGCGGCGGAGTTACTGCGTCAAGCCGCTGAACTTGCGGAAAGCGAAGACTTTGCGAAGTATTTGCGCCTGCGCGCCGAGGCGTTTTTAAGCAACGAGTATCAGCCGTCTGATATGGCCTGGATGGAGATGACCGACAACGATGTTGATGTGGTTATTGGCCCTATCGAAAACTACGAAGACCATTTATACGGCTACAAAACCGCGTTTGAGTCTTACGTATTGATTAAAGACAAAGCATGGAGCAAGCGCTTAGCGAAATACGCTGAATACCTGCCCGAATTGCAACGTGGCCTGCCAGTTGAAGACGCTTATAAAGCAGAAATGCCGGGCGCCAATGCCCAGTTGAACGCTTACGATGCAGTCTACTATGCGGGGCACTCAAACGCCGGCAGCAAAACTATTGCGATAAACCTGCCTAACGACGAAGAAGTTCAGCTAGAAAAAGGCACCCGCCGCTTACAGCTGAAAAACGCCATGCAGGCTAAGTTCGATAAAATTCTGGTACCTATTGCCGAGCAGTTAATTGTACCGGAGCAGCGCGAAAACATTACGTTTAATGCGTTCTTCGCCAATACCATGTTCCATGAAGTGGCACACGGCCTGGGTATTAAAAACACACTGAATGACAAAGGTACCGTGCGTTCGGCATTGAAAGAACACGCTTCAGCACTGGAAGAAGGTAAAGCCGATATTCTGGGGCTTTACATGGTGACTCAGCTGTTTGAACAAGGCGTTTTAGCTGAAGGTGAACTGGAAGACTATTACACCACCTTTATGGCCAGTATTTTCCGTTCAGTGCGCTTTGGTGCATCCAGTGCCCACGGCAAAGCCAACATGATTCGTTTCAACTACTTTGCCGATGCAGGTGCCTTCAAGCGCAATGAAAAAGGCCAATACGCCATTGATATGGACAAAATGCGTGCCGCCATGAATAGCTTGTCTCGTAAAATCCTGACCCTGCAAGGCGACGGTGACTACAACGGTGTGGCTGAACTGGTTGCAACCTTAGGCGTTGTCAGCCCACAGCTCAAAGCCGACCTCGACAAACTCGCCGACGCCGGCATCCCGGTTGACGTCACCTTCAAACAAGGCAAAGACGTGCTGGGGCTTTAGCTGTGAGAGTGGGGCTGAAACCACGAGCGCTGAGGTTTCAGGAGCTACTGCGGAGGACGCCCGTGAATACATCCCTGTAGGGCTTGGGCAGCGCCATCCATGGCGCTGCACACCTCCTCAGTAGCTCCCGAAACCATTGGGCGCACTCATGGTCCATTCCCCCACACGACCAATGGTAGATAGGGCCGGTTGCTCACTTGTAAGCGTTACGAGTGTTGAACCTCCTGTGGCGGAGTGTCGAAGGCCAAGGATGGCCTTCGTCAAGCGTTCATGGATGAACTCGTAGCGTCTCCGCCACAGGAGGTTCAATGCTCAAGCGAAACAAGTGATAACCGGCCCTCCTCCCAGCTTGGCTATTGCGCAGTCAATATATTCGGTATAACATATATATGGAATATCGAATATATGGTGTTACCTGATGACGAAAGTTTTGTTTCTATGTACGGCGAATTCTGCGCGGTCTTTGATGGCGGAGGCTATTTTTCGGCAGTTTGCTGGTGATGACTTTGAGGTTGCCAGTGCGGGTACTGAGCCGACAAAACCTGAGCCGGGTGCTTTAGCGGCATTAGAGCACTTGGGTGTTGAAACTGATGGGCTGCATTCAAAAGCGCTTGCTGATATTGATCTCAATAGCTTTGATTACGTGATAAGCCTGTGTGATCGGGCTCGCACTGAGTGCCAAGCTTTGTGCGGTGATCAGCACTTCATTGCCTGGGACTTCCCCGACCCGGTGACCAGCAAAAAAGCGGATGCTTTTAAGAAAACGGCGCATGAATTAAGCGAGCGTATAAAGATGCTGTTGCTTATTTTACGCAAGAAAAGTGACCGTCCGCAGCTGTTTGATGCACCTCATGAGTTCTTCAAAATTATGGCTGACCCCCTGCGCCTGAAAATGATTCTAATGCTGCAACACCATGGTGAGTTATGTGTTTGCCAATTCGTGGACGCGACTGGTATGTCACAGCCAAAAGTGTCGCGGCATTTGGCGCAACTGCGCGAATACGGCTTATTAGCCGACCGTAAAGATCAGCGCTGGGTGTATTATCGAATTAATCCCGCCCTACAGGACTGGATGGCGACTATGATTAAAACCACGGCGGCTTATCACGCGTCGTTAATTCCTCAACAGGTCAAGGATGTCGATAATGGGTGTGTTTGAACGGTTTTTATCGGTTTGGGTGGCGTTGGCGATTATTGCAGGAACCTTACTGGGCAATGTCTTCCCGGCAATTTTCGAAGTGCTGTCAGGTATTGAGTTTGCGCAGGTTAACCTGATTATAGCGGTACTGATATGGCTGATGATTTATCCGGTGATGGTGCAGGTAAACTTCGAATCTATTACCCAAATTGCTAAAGAGCCGAAAGGGCTTATTTTAACGGTCGTTATTAATTGGCTTATTAAGCCATTTACAATGGCGTTCGTGGGTTGGCTGTTTTTCAAAGGCGTATTTGCTGATTTCATTCAGCCCGAAACTGCTAACGAGTACCTGGCCGGGGTCATTCTACTCGGTGTTGCGCCGTGTACGGCTATGGTTTTTATATGGAGTCAGCTGACCAAAGGCGATGCCAGCTATACGCTGGTACAGGTGTCGGTCAACGACGTCATTATGATTTTTGCCTTCGCCCCCATTGCCGCTCTGCTGCTGGGTATCACCGATATTATTGTGCCCTGGCAAACCTTGCTGATAAGTGTTGGCCTATACGTCGTGGCACCGCTTATTGCCGGGCTGTTAACGCGCCAGCGGCTAAAGAGCAAAGCAACATCGCGACAGCATAATGTCGAGCCCGCACTGAAAGCCTTTGATACGCGCATGAAGCCCTGGTCTATTATCGGGCTATTGCTAACGGTCGTACTGCTGTTCGGCTTTCAAGCGGAAGTTCTGCTTACACGTCCATTGGACATTGCCATGATAGCAACGCCATTGCTGATACAAACCTACGGCATTTTTGCTATCACTTTTATTATCGCGTTGTTGATTAACTTGCCTTATAGAATTGCGGCTCCGGCCTGCTTGATTGGTACCTCAAACTTTTTCGAACTAGCAGTGGCTGTGGCTATCAGTCTATTTGGCTTGCAGTCCGGCGCAGCGTTAGCCACGGTTGTTGGTGTACTGGTTGAAGTTCCGGTAATGCTCTCTTTAGTGTGGTTCGCGAATAAGACGAAACACTGGTTTAAATCATGAATGCTAAAACCCTTTAGATATAGAAGGGGGAGTTTGTTGTCTTGTAAGCGTTATGAGTGTTGAAGCTCCTGTGGTGGAGTGTCGAAGGCCAAGGATGGCCTTCGTCAAGCGTTCATGGATGAACTCGTAACGTCTCCGCCACAGGAGGTTCAATGCTCAAGCGAAACAAGACAGTAAACTCCCCCAAAGCCCTATAACGGGCAGATAAAAGATACATAAGGAGTCTTTTATGACGATTAAGGTTGGAATTAACGGTTTGGGGCGTATTGGGCGTTTAGCCTTGCGCGCGGCTTGGAACAATCCTGAGCTGCAGGTTGTTCAGGTGAATGACCCAGGCGCTGATGCGGCAACCTTTGCGCACTTGCTGAATTTTGACTCGGTGCACGGTCGCTGGGGTTATGAAGCTGAAGGTGTGGACGACGCCATTCAAATTGGTGATGAACGCGTAGCTTTCACTCAACACAAAACCATTGCTGACAACGACTGGAGTGGTTGTGATGTGGTTTTAGAAGCTTCCGGCAAAATGAAAACCGTAAAGGTTCTGAATGATTACCTGTCACAAGGCGTAAAACGAGTTGTCGTATCAGCTCCGGTCAAAGAGCCCGGTGCGCTGAACATTGTTATGGGCGTTAATGATCACCTTTATGACCCGGAAAAACATCAAATAGTCACTGCTGCATCTTGCACCACCAACTGTCTGGCGCCGGTAGTCAAAGTACTGCAGGACAAAATTGGTATTAAACACGCGTCTATCACTACTATTCACGATTTGACCAACACCCAAAGCATTCTGGACGCGCCACACAAAGACTTGCGCCGTGCCCGTGCCTGCGGCATGAGCTTGATTCCGACGTCTACCGGCTCAGCAACGGCTATTGTCGAGATTTTCCCGGAGCTTAAGGACAAGATTGACGGCCATGCGGTTCGCGTACCCCTTGCCAATGCGTCGTTAACCGACTGTGTGTTCGAAGTCGAAAAGGCCACTTCGGTGGAAGAGATCAACGGCTGGATGAAAGAAGCCGCAGAAGGTGAGCTAAAAGGCATTCTGGGTTACGAAGAGCGCCCGTTAGTGTCGATAGATTACAAAACCGATCCGCGCTCCAGCATTGTCGATGCGCTGTCCACCAAGGTCATTAACGGTACCCACGTTAAGATCTATGCCTGGTATGACAACGAATGGGGTTATGCCAACCGCGCGGTTGAACTGGTCGAAAAGGTCGGATAATGCTGCGTCAGCTGTCGCCGGCAATACGCCAATATTTAATTGTTACCGGTAATTACTGGGCCTTTACCCTGACTGACGGCGCGCTGCGCATGCTGGTGGTGCTGCACTTCCACCAGTTGGGTTACAGTGCGTTAGAAGTAGCGATGTTGTTCCTGTTCTATGAGTTTTTTGGTGTAGTTACCAACCTGTTTGGTGGCTGGCTGGGGGCTCGATGGGGACTCAACCGCACCATGAACATTGGGCTCGGCATACAAATTGTGGCACTGGCCATGCTGCTGGTACCCAGCTCTATGCTCACTGTTATTTGGGTGATGGCGGCTCAGGCGCTGTCCGGTATTGCCAAAGATCTCAATAAAATGAGCGCCAAAAGCACCATTAAGCTATTGGTGCCGGACGACAAACAGGCTCAGCTGTATAAGTGGGTGGCCATACTCACTGGTTCAAAAAACACCTTAAAGGGCGTTGGCTTTTTCCTGGGTGGCTTGTTGCTGACGTTAATTGGCTTTCAGGGGGCAGTGCTGTCCATGGCAATTATGCTCAGCGTAGTTTGGGTCGGTAGCTTAATCTTCCTGAAAAAAGAATCCGGCAAAGCTAAGTTCAAGCCTAAATTCAAAGACATTTTATCTAAAAGCCGACCGATCAATATTTTATCGGGTGCCCGTTTTCTCCTCTTTGGTGCCCGCGATGTCTGGTTTGTGGTGGCACTCCCGGTGTTCTTAGCCAGCCAACTGGACTGGAACCACTGGCAGGTCGGCAGCTTCTTAGCCTTGTGGGTTATTGGCTACGGGTTTGTGCAAAGCATTGCGCCTAAATTCACGAGAAATGGTGATAACGTACCAAAAACTCAGGCGGTAGTATGGAATGCGTTACTGACGCTGAGTCCGCTTGCGTTAACCCTGGCGCTTTGGCAACAATTGCCGGTTGCCCAAAGCATTATTATTGGTTTAGGACTGTTCGGCATTCTGTTTGCCATTAATTCATCCTTACACAGTTACCTAATTGTTTCTTATTCACGGGCCGACGGTGTGTCTTTAGACGTTGGTTTTTACTACATGGCGAATGCGGCTGGCCGTCTGCTGGGCACCATTTTATCGGGTTGGGTGTATCAACAATGGGGGCTGGTTACTTGCCTAATGATATCAACGCTGCTATTGCTATTATCCACGGCTGCAATTAGCTTTTTGCCCGAGCGGGAGCAGCATCGCGTCTGATATGTCAGGCTACGCCGATGTGGAAAGCACTTGTAGTTGGCACATTTTATGCTAAAATTCGCGCTCTTTTTTTGACCAGCCTCAAACCATAAGGAGCCACCTACGTGCTGACGCGTATTACGCCACCCTAGCCGTCATTTCCCTGTCACAGGTGCGCAGTAGGCTGTTCACTGCTTTTCTGGCCATATTCCGGCCACTTATACTTTATTGTGTTTAAAAATTTGGTGTCATTTAACTATGTTGAAGTCTATCCAGCAGAACTGGTTTTCTAATATACGTGGTGATTTGCTCTCAGGTATTGTCGTTGCCCTAGCGCTAATTCCTGAAGCTATCGCATTTTCTATCATTGCCGGTGTTGACCCGAAGGTGGGTTTGTACGCGTCGTTCTGTATTGCGGTGGTTATCGCATTTACCGGCGGTCGCCCGGGTATGATCTCCGCTGCGACGGGCGCTATGGCGTTGCTTATGGTCACCCTGGTCAAAGACCACGGGCTTGAGTACCTGCTAGCCGCCACTCTGTTGACCGGTGTGCTGCAGATAATTGCGGGCTACCTCAAGTTAGGGGACCTCATGCGCTTTGTCTCGCGCTCGGTGGTGACAGGCTTTGTGAATGCCCTGGCTATTTTGATATTTATGGCACAACTGCCCGAGCTGACTAATGTCACCTGGCATGTGTATGCAATGACGGCGGCTGGCCTGGCTATTATTTATGGCTTTCCTTACATTCCGGTTATCGGAAAAATTTTACCATCTCCGTTGGTTTGTATTGTTTCTTTAACCATTGTTGCCGTGTTCTTAGGCTTAGACATTCGCACCGTTGGTGATATGGGCGAACTGCCGGATGCCCTGCCGATATTCTTATGGCCTGACGTTCCGTTAAACTTCGAAACATTAGCAATCATTTTCCCATACTCTGCGGCACTTGCCGTTGTCGGTATTCTCGAGTCACTAATGACAGCAACCATTGTTGACGACTTAACCGACACGTCCAGCGACAAAAATCGTGAATGTAAAGGTCAGGGTATTGCCAATATAGGCTCTGGATTACTCGGCGGTATGGCGGGTTGCGCCATGATTGGTCAGTCGATTATTAATGTAAAATCAGGTGGTCGTACGCGCTTATCCACACTGGTTGCGGGTATTTTCCTGCTCATTATGGTTTTGGTATTGGACAGTATTTTAATACAAATACCCATGGCTGCTTTGGTTGCTGTCATGATCATGGTCTCCATTGGTACCTTTAGCTGGAGCTCTATCCGAGACTTAAAGAAGCATCCGCTATCGACCAACATCGTTATGGTGAGCACCGTTGCTGTCGTTGTCGCAACGCACAACCTGGCGTTAGGTGTATTAGTCGGCGTATTGCTTGCCGCTATGTTCTTTGCCAATAAAATCGGGCACTATCTGTACATTACGTCAGACATCGATGCCGACGGCATAAAACGCACATACCGTGTTATTGGACAGGTGTTTTTCAGCTCGTCTGAGAAGTTTCTTGCCGCATTTGACTTTAAAGAAGGTGTCGAACGGGTTGTTATTGATGTCAGTGATGCCCATTTCTGGGATATCACCGCCGTTGAAGCACTCGACCGCGCTGTGGTTAAATTCCGTCGTGAAGGCGCTGATGTCGAAGTAATTGGGCTGAACGAAGCCAGTGCCACCATCGTGGATCGCTTTGGTGTTCATGACAAACCAGAAGCGGTTGATAAATTAATCGGCGGCCACTAAAAAGGAATTCGATGATGAAACATGTTGTTGCTTGTATTGATGGATCTGCCTCGACGCAATCGGTTTGCGATTACGCCAGCTGGGCAGCGCTGCGGCTGGAAACGCCACTGACGCTTTTCCACGTACTGGACGAAGCGCGTTATCCGACTGAAACGGATATGACGGGCAATATTGGTTTAGGTAGTCGTGAGGCATTATTGGAACAGCTTGCAGAACTCGACCAACAACGCAGTAAGTTAGCGCTTGAACAAGGGCATCATATGCTGGAAAGCGCGAAAGCTCGCGCTTTGGAAGATGGTGTCGAACAGGTCAATCTGCGCCAGCGTCATGGTGACTTAGCCGAGTCGCTGCATGAAATTGAAGACTCTATGCGTCTGTTGGTTATGGGGTTACACGGCGAGGACACAACTCGTACTAACCGTGTCGGTAGCCAGTTGGAAACCGTGGTAAGAACTATGCACCGCCCTATTCTGGTGGCGCCTGAAGAGTTTACTGAACCGAAAAGCGTGATGTTGGCTTATGATGGCAGTGACTCTTCTCGAAAAGGTATACGCTTGCTGGCTGAAAGCCCTATATTCCGAGGTTTACCGCTGCATTTAGTCATGGTTGGCGCTGACACCAACGACAATCATGCCTCAATTGAGTCGGCCGCGAACCACCTGCGAGAGCTTGGCCACGATGTACGCTTTGAAATACGCTCGGGCGAGGTTGAGCCAACGCTGCACGCGTATCAGAATGAGCACAATATTGACGTGTTGGTTATGGGCGCCTACGGTCATTCCCGCATTCGTCAATTCCTGGTCGGCAGTACCACCACCAGTATTTTACAAACAACCAACTCGGCTTTGCTGTTGTTGCGTTAATTGCTTTTTAAGAGGAAAGAAGATGGTCCCAGACTGGGAAGAGTTAGAACTGGATGATCGCTTAATTGGCGTTCTTAAAGCGGCCGATTTAAACAAGCCGGCCAAGGTTCAACAATTAAGTATTCCACAAGCGCTCGACGGTCGGGACTTGTTAGTGAGTGCGCCAACAGGTACCGGCAAAACGCTGGCCTTTTTATTGCCCGCGCTGCAGCATTTGCTGGATTTTCCTCGTAAACAACCGGGACCGGCGCGCATTTTGGTGTTAGCTCCGACGCGTGAGTTAGCCGAGCAAATACACCAGCAAACCTCACTGTTTTCTGAAGCAACGGGTTTGTCGTCAGTGGTTGTCACTGGTGGTATCAATTATGGCAGTCAACTGTCTCAGTTGGAAAAAAGCCACGACATTGTGGTCGCGACGCCAGGTCGTCTGATGGACTTACTGGAAGCCGAACAATACAACTTAGAAAGCGTTGAGTGGCTGGTTATTGATGAAGCCGACCGGATGCTGGACATGGGTTTCGCCGCTACGGTAAAAGAAATGGCGTTGCAAGCGCGACACAGACAGCAGTCGCTGTTGTTCTCAGCAACTTTGGGTAGCTCTGGGGTTATTAAGTTTTCTAAAGAACTGCTGGAAGAGCCCGAGTACATTGACGTGCAACCACCCAAGCGCGAGCGCGGTAAAATTGTTCAGTGGGTTCATTTGGCTGACACCGATGAGCACAAGCGTAAGCTTTTAGTCTCATCCCTAAAAGACTTTGACGGCCGCCAGTTTGTGTTTGTGCGTACTCGTGAGCGGGTTGAAATAGTTGCTAACTTCCTGCGCAGTGAATTTACTGATACACGTAAAATTGTCACTCTAAGAGGTGACATGCCTCAAAACGAGCGTCAGCAAATTATTAATACGCTGAAGGAAAACCAGAACATCACGCTAGTTGCGACCGATGTCGCTGCCCGCGGACTGGATATTGATGACATTGCCCTGGTGGTTAATTACGACTTACCGAAACAAGCTGACGTTTATGTGCACCGTATTGGCCGCACCGCTCGTGGTGGGCAAAAAGGTACAGCAATTTCATTAATCGAAGCGCATGATGCTCTATTGCTTGGCAAAATTGAGCGCTATTTAGATGCACAGCTCGACAGGCGTGTTATTGAGGGGCTTCGTCCTCAATACAAATTCCCGTCGACGAAAAAGTCTAAGCCTAAGAAAAAGGCGAAGAAAGATACGAAAGGGAAAAAGCCGGTTAAGTCGAAAAAACCTAAAAAGTCGCGTTAAGAACGCGACTTTTTTAATACATGGTGTAAGCCAAAGTAAGCAATAACACCGCAAGCGTCGGCTATCCAGTCGTAGACATCGGCACCGCGTCCTGGTGCATAGCTTTGTGCGACTTCAATAACCAAGCCGTAACAGGCTAAAAATAACAGCGACAATCGTGCAGACAGGGCAAAGGCTTTATGAAAGGTCATTGCCAACACAAAAAATATTCCAAAATGAACCGCTTTATCTAAGTAAGGTATACTTTGGGCACCAGTCGTTGGAAATTGCCATAAAAACAACACCGTGGTGACGGTTAACAGAATAAAAAACAGCACTCTTGCCAGCATAAATACGTCTCTTTAGTCAGGCTTATAAACAGATACGTTGGTAAAGCCATTTTCGTGCAATAGCAACGCCTGCATACGGCTCATAATTCCCTGATCACAGTAAAGCAAATAGTCATGGCTTTGATCCAGCTCAGGAAACTTCGTGGCTAATTTAAAAAACGGAATTTCGATGATTTCTGCACTCACGTTCAATGGCGCAGCTTCTATTTCATCGTCATTACGAATATCTATGATGACACTCTGTTTATTGAGTTCCGCTGTAGTGTCCGGCATTTTCAATTCGTTTTCAGTTTGCTCAGCAATATCCTGCATACTCAACACATTCGATGCACGCACGACCTGCTCTAACAAATCCTGGTTCAACTTCGCTTCTTCCGCCTCGATAACTTCAGGCACAGCTTTAACCGTCGGCTTATTCGAAATAACCCCACAATATTCAGGAATTGACTTAGCTAACGGCTCGGTGCCTATTTTCTTCGCTTCATCGACAATTTCCTGTTTGTCTTTGGTAATTAGCGGGCGTAGCACCAGTGCCGGTGTCGCCTGATCAATGACGCGTAAATTTGACAATGTCTGGCTCGACACCTGACCTATAGCCTCACCGGTGACTAAAGCCTGGGCTTTTACATAGTGCGCAACCCGGGCAGCCGCTCTTAGCATTTGACGTTTTAGTACAACCCCCATTTGGCCATTATCGACATTCGTTAAAATGTCATCGACAATAGGTGCAAAGTCGACACTAATAAACTTAATAGGGTGCGATGAACTGTATTTTTTCCAAAGGAAATAGGCAATTTGACGCACCGCCACTTCGTGAGCGTCGCCCCCTAAGTTGAAAAAGCAGAAATGAGTACGTGCGCCTCGGCGAATAAACTCGTAACTGGCAACGCCCGAATCAAAACCGCCACTGAGCAAAGACAGAACCGTTTCCTGAGTTGGAATAGGAAAGCCGCCCAGGCCGTCGATACGTTCACCAATTAAATGAACCACCTGATTGGTAATTTGCAACTGCACTTCTTCGTCAGGTCGGGTTAACTGAACACGGGAGTTTTCAGCGTGTTTCAGTAGATAGCCGCCGATGTAGCGTTCAAGTTGCTGTGAGTTAAACTCGTGTTTACCCTGCCGCTTTACACGCACCGCAAAGCTTTTACCTTGCAGCCGCTTATTCCAATGCTCACCCACTAAATCAGTAATGTCGTCAAAGGTCGTTAACGGCTGTTCGATAACTTCCGCAAACCATGAAATGCCCGGAGTATGCCTAAGCGTTTCACGTATGGCGGCACGCGCATCATTGCTGTCGGTATCTGCCGCTACTTCAATGCGATCCCAAAGCCACTTCACATAAATGGACGGATGTATCGGCGCCAAAATTTTGCGCAAGTTATTGGTTAACACCTTACCGTGGCGTTTTCTGACGGATGCGCTTTTGATGGTAATTTCGGCGTGCAGACGAACAACAAACTTCATAGCAATATCATTAGACGTTGGGGGAAAGTCGGCAATTATACGTGTCCTAAGCGCCAGAAACCAGCGCTTAGTCTATAACGTCAACCTGCTGTTCAGACTCTGCCGCTTTACCCTGCATCACCGATATTTCAACACGGCGGTTACGGCGGCGGTTCTCTTCAGAGTTGTTAGGCACCAGTGGTTTGGTGTCTGAATACCCCATAACCACCATACGATCTTCGCTAAAGTCTTCAACTTTAAGCATTTCTTCGGCAACTGCTACGGCTCGTTTGCTGGAAAGGTCCCAACGCGAGGAGTAAATTTCTGACACGACTTGCTCGTTGTCACTGTGTCCTGAAATAGTGATTTCACCCGGAATTTCTTTAAGCGCAGTCGCTACTTCCTGAATAATTGGCCGGAACTGTGGCTGCAAAAACGCCGACCCTTCCGGGAATGAACCCTGCTCACGAATACGAATAATGATTTGCTGACCATGCTGCTCTAATTCAATGGTACCTGCTTTAATTTCATTTTCGAGCTGCCGTTCAATGCGTCGCATAAGCTCTTTAGATACCTGAGTCATGGCTTCGGTGTTTTCTGATTCCGCCTGCTTTTCGTCTTCCTGACTGTCCGCTTCCTGACCGCCACGCTCGGTTTGCTGACCGCCGGCAAAATCGGACTGACCTTCCTGAAACTCCAGCATTTGCTGGGTCATTTCAACGGTTTGCTGCTGAATGGTTTCAATAGGGGTTGGTTCAGGACGCCCCGGACGGAACTCCTGAGCAATAACGCTAGTGCCTTTCGGAATGTCTTTCACTTCAATTTTATTCTGCACACCAAGTGCGTACTTCATTGAACCCGCTATTTGCTTAAACTTCAGCACGTCCATTTCTGAAAACGCCAACAGCAAGACGAAGAAACACATTAACAGTGTCATCAGGTCGGCGAACGTTGCCATCCACATGGGAAGTCCCTGTGGTGGACAGTCGCACTCTTCTTCTTCGTCTCTTACTGTTTCAGAGGCCATTATTACTCTTCCTCGTCCCCATCGCCGACACGTTTCGACTCAGCCAAGTAATTACGCAGAATACCTTCAATAACACGCGGGTTCTGGCCGTCCTGAATGCCCAAAATAGCATCCAGAACCAGCTGCTGATTAAGCTTTTCCTGCTCGGCACGCAGCATTAGCTTGTTAGCGATTGGAATAGCAATAACGTTAGCCAGAAACGCACCATACAGCGTTGTCAGCAAGGCAACGGCCATTGCCGGACCAATGGCTTTAGGGTCATCCATGTTGGACAGCATAGCCACCAGGCCAATCAACGTACCTATCATACCCATGGCCGGTGCTACATCACTGAGAATTTTAAAGACTCGAGCGCCCTCTTCATGGCGCGCAAAGCTCATTTTTATGTCTTTCGAAAGAGTTGTTCTGACAACTTCTGCGTCGTGGCCGTCGACCAGCATGTCGACACCTTTACGGAAGAATTTATTGGGGATTTCGGCTTCTTCCAGTGCTAAAAAACCACCTTTACGGGCAGCATCAGCCATTTCAACCGCAGTGTCGATAAGCTCTTGCGGGTGTTCAATTTTGAAAAAGAAGGCTTTTACGACAACTTTGCCGGTGCCCAGAAACTGGCTAAGCGAGAAGTTTGCGAGCGTAATGAACAGGGAGCCGCCAAAAACAATAAAAAATGAGCGAGTATCAAGAAATAGCCCAATGTCTCCCCCTAAAATCATCGCCACAACCACGAAGCCAATGGCGCCGATGATTCCTATGAGCGTTGCAATATCCACTCAGTTCTCCTCCCCAATTCACGTTTTGCCATTCCAGCTACGCTCCATTCTTAAACAATAGCGCTGCTCTGACAAGCATCTTCTTGTTATGTTACACAGGAATAATGAGATCATCGGCTGACATTCGGGATTCTTTATCGGATAATTAGTCCTAACACACAACAATTGCGCAAGAAGCATTATGTCAGAACAACAAAAAGCCCCTTCGTTTGAGCAAGCATTAGAAGAGCTTGAGTCATTAGTTAATGAGCTTGAGCATGGTGAGCTGCCACTGGAAAAGTCGCTGGAAAAGTTTGAGAAGGCCATTCAGCTGGCTCGCACCAGTCAACAGCAGTTACAACAGGCAGAGCAAAAAGTGACGACACTCATGGCTGCTCAGGAAGGCTCTGCTGATAATGATGACGGAGAAGTGATGTGAGCATTAATGCGTTAACGGCTGATGTGCGCGAGCAAGTCGACGCATTTTTAAAACAGCAGCTGGCGCGTCACTCTATTAACGAAACGCTAAGACGAGCGATGGAGCACGGCGTGCTATTGGGCGGCAAGCGTGTCCGTCCTTATTTACTAATGACTATTGCCGAAATTTGCCGTGGCGATAAACAAGCCGCTTTGACCGCTGCCGGTGCTATTGAATTGATTCATGCGTATTCACTGATTCACGACGATCTGCCGGCCATGGACAACGATGACCTCAGGCGCGGCCAACCCACTTGCCACATTGCATTTGACGAAGCGACCGCTATTTTGGCGGGCGATTCTCTGCAAACCCTGGCCTTCGAATTGTTGTCAGAATCACCGTTAGGTGGGTTGAAGGCAGAGCGTCAGTTGTCTATGGTGAATGCATTGGCTCGTGCGAGTGGCAGTGCGGGTATGTGCGCCGGTCAGGCAATTGACTTACAAGCCACCGGTCAACAGGTAAACGAACACGAACTTGAACACATGCACCGACATAAAACCGGTGCTTTAATTGAAGCGTCGGCAACAATAGGCGTGTTGTGTGGTGAAGAGGAAGCACTAAAATGGCAGCCTCATTTTGAAGAGTTTGCGACCCATTTGGGGCTCGCATTTCAGGTTCAGGATGATATTCTCGACGTTATTGGCAACACAGAGCTACTGGGCAAACCGCAGGGCTCGGACACAGCGGCAGACAAGTCGACTTATGTTCAGCTATTAGGCGTCGAAGGTGCTCAAAAATACTTAAGCTCGTTGCATGAGAAAGCACTACTGTCACTCGCCGATATCCCTTACAATACGGCAAAACTCGAACAATTTTCTGACGTCCTGCTGAAGCGGGATCACTGAGCGAATGATACAAAATTACCCGTTACTCGATAAAATTAATTCTCCAGCTGATTTGCGCGAGCTTGCGCCGAGTCAACTGACCGATTTATGCGCTGAAGTGCGTCAGTTTTTACTGACCTCAGTCAGTCAAAGCAGTGGTCATCTAGCCTCTGGCCTGGGAACTGTTGAGCTTACTGTTGCTCTGCACTACGTTTATCACACGCCAAATGACAAATTAGTTTGGGACGTTGGGCACCAGGCATATCCGCACAAAATTCTGACCGGTCGCAAAGAACAGCTGCATACCATTCGCCAAAAAGACGGTTTGCACCCTTTCCCATGGCGCGAAGAAAGCGACTATGACGTACTTTCTGTTGGGCATTCGAGTACATCAATATCCGCGGCTTTAGGTTTAGCCGTTGCCGCGCAGCGTCAAAAACGTGAGCAGAAAGTGGTGTCCATTATTGGTGACGGCGCCATGACCGCCGGTATGGCTTTTGAAGCAATGAACCATGCGGGTGACATAAAGCCCGACATGCTGGTTATTCTGAACGACAATGACATGTCAATTTCAGAGAACGTCGGTGCGCTGAACCATCATTTCGCGCGCTTACTGTCTGGTCGTTTTTATACCTCATTACGCGAGAGCGGCAAGAAGCTGCTAAGTCCACTGCCTCATATTCGTCATTTCGCCAGCCGTGCCGAAGAGCATATGAAAGGCATGATGGCACCGGGCACAATTTTCGAAGAGCTTGGCTTTAACTATATAGGCCCCATTGACGGTCACGATGTTAATGCGCTGGTAGACACCCTACGTAATATGAAAGACCTGAAAGGTCCTCAGTTACTGCATATAGTGACGCAAAAAGGCAAAGGCTATAAGCCCGCTGAGAAAGACCCTATTGGTTACCACGGTGTGCCCAAGTTTGACCCTAAGTCATCAGAGCTGCCACAAAAGGCACCGGGTGTTCCAAGTTACTCCGATATTTTTGGTCAGTGGCTGTGTAGCACAGCTCAAAATGATAAGTCCTTGATGGCAATAACACCCGCTATGCGGGAAGGCTCAGGTATGGTCGAATTTTCACAGGCCTATCCAGAGCAGTACTTTGATGTCGCCATTGCCGAGCAGCATAGTGTTACTTACGCCGCTGGTTTAGCCATTGCCGGCATGAAACCTGTTGTTGCTATTTACTCGACGTTCTTACAGCGCGGTTACGACCAGTTAATTCACGACGTGGCGCTGCAGAACTTAGATGTGTTGTTTGCGATTGACCGCGCCGGTATTGTTGGTGCCGACGGCCCAACCCACCAGGGCGCTTTCGATATTAGTTACATGCGCTGCATACCGAATATGGTCATAATGACGCCTAGTGACGAGCAAGAGTGTCTGGATATGCTGACCACCGGTTATCAGTATAAAGGGCCTGCTTCAGTAAGGTATCCACGCGGTGCCGGTGTCGGGCTCGAGTTGAGAGACCCCAAGCCACTAGAAATAGGCAAAGCCAGAACCGTCCGAGAAGGTGAAAAAGTAGCATTCCTGAACTTTGGCACACTATTGCCCGAAGTTCAGCAAGCGGCAGACGCATTAAACGCCAGTGTTATTGATATGCGCTTTGTGAAGCCTCTGGATACGCAAGCTATTGAAGACGCCGTTGCCAAACACGACAGTTTAGTCACCGTTGAAGAGAACGTAACAGCCGGTGGCGCTGGCAGTGCTGTGCTGGAATATCTCGCCGACAAAGGCTTGTCTATTCCTGTCCTGCAACTCGGACTCCCCGACGAGTTCATCAAGCACGGTTCCCAAGCCGAAATCCGCACCGAACTCAACCTCGACGCCAAAGGCATAGAAAAGCAAGTCAAAACCCGCTTCGTTTAAATCGAGGAAAACGCGAGCGCTGAGGGGGGAGGTTGTTCACTTGCTTCGCTTGAGCATAAAGCTTCCCCCTGGCGGAGACGCTACAAGTTCATCCATGAACGCTTGACGAAGGCCATCCATGGCCTTCGACACTCCGCCAGGGGGAAGCTCTATGCTTTTAACGCTTACAAGTGCTCAACCTCCCCTTCTTGCATACATCTAGGCCTGATAATTTAGAGAAATAGATCGAAGGGAGCGCACTCAAAGGTTCCGGGACATCCTATTGAGGTGTGCAGCGCCATGGATGGCGCTGCTCAAGCCCTACAGGGATGTATTCACGGGCGTCCTCAAAAGGATGTTCTGGAACCTCAGCGCTTCCGAAAGAGCTATTTCTCTAAATTATCAGGCCTACGCCATGCAAGATGGCGGTGGTTAGGATGCCGGCCAGGACGTCGTCCATCATTATGCCGGTGCCGCCGGTGAGCTTTCTGTCGGACCAACCGATGGGGCCGGGTTTCCAGATGTCGAAAAGGCGGAATAGAAGAAAGGCGGCGATGAGCCAGGTTGCTTCAAAAGGTAATGCAAACATGGCGAAGCCGTAGCCGACTATTTCGTCCCATACGATGGATGGATGGTCGTGCTCGCCCATGGCTTTGGCGGTGTATTGGCACAGAAAGATACCGATAATTGTAGCCAGTATCAGGGCGATGAGTTGCCACTGCCATGTGAGTTGGGTAATCAGGTAGACAAAGGGGATGCCGACGAGTGTGCCGAAGGTGCCGGGGGCTTTTGGGGCTAACCCTGTGCCGAAACCAAGGGAAAGCCAGTGGATGGGGTTAAACCAATTCAGTTTCGGCATGACTTACTCGCCTTCTTTGACTATTTCTTCTTCGGCAAAGTGGTTAAAGCTCTTATAGCCTTGCGGAAGTTCCCACGGCTCGCCTTCGTAGTGCATGTTAATTTTTGCTTCAGCACCTTTCATTATCCGGCCGATACAAACGGGCTTGGTCTTTAAATGCGATGTCAGCGTTTCCATGCGACCACGGTGCTCTTCAGGCAATGTAAAACATAGCTCGTAGTCGTCACCGGCTGTTAACGCCATAGCCAGGGCTTCATTGGCGTTTAATGTTTCGGTAAGTGCCAATGACAGGGGTAATTTTTCTAAATTGATTTGCGCGGAAACTTGTGCCTGATTCAGTAAATGCCCTAAATCGGCTATCAGGCCATCAGAGACGTCAATGCAAGACGTTGCAACGCCCCGAAGTACCTGCCCCATTGCCACACGAGGCGTTGGGTAATGTAACTTCTCAATAACGTGCTGCAAGTGGCGGCCTGTTGTGCTGACTTTATTCTGTGTGACTTGTAAGCCAAGTCCAGCATCACCAAGTGAGCCACTCACGTAAACCCAGTCGCCGGGCTTTGCTCCGCTTCGGCTAATTGCAGTTCCTGAAGGCAACTGCCCATGAGCAGTAACAGTTATCGTTAAAGGGCCTTTGGTTGTGTCACCACCGATAAGCTGGCAGTCATAGTAACGGCAGATTTCATCAAGGCCGCTACTGAACTCTGTCCACCAATCTTGGTTAGTATTGGGGCACGTCAGCGCTAAGCTCACCCAACTTGGTTGCGCCCCCATTGCCGCCAGGTCGCTTAAATTGACGGCAACAGCTTTGTGGCCGATGGCTCTTGGCGGCGTGGTTTTGTCGAAATGTACACCTTCAACTAAGGTGTCAGTAACCACAACGATATCGTGCTCGGGCATGGGTTTAACGACAGCGCCGTCGTCGCCAATGCCTATTACAACATCGCTCCGACGAGCGGAGCGATTTGCAAAATAATCGTTAATGAGAGAAAACTCGTCGTTAGGCATAACTATTTTCGTGCGGGTCGTAAGGTATCTACCGCTTTGTCCAGAACACCATTCACAAAACGATGGCTTTCGTCAGCACCAAATGACTTGGCAAGTTCAATCGCTTCGTTAATGGCAACTTTGTACGGAACATCCATGCGTTCGCTTAACTCGTAAGCCGCAATACGCAGAACCGCCAGCTCGATAGGATCAAGCTCGTTTATCGGACGTGCCAAAAATGGCTTCAAAGACTCGTCGAGCGAACGGTAATGACCGCCAACGCCTCGCACTAGCTCAAGAAAGTAATCTACGTCGACTTTGTCGGTGTCCGTATCTGTTAAAAACTGAGCTTCAATATCGCTAAAACTGTTTTGCGACAACTGCCAGGAGTAAATAGCCTGAACCGCTAACTTTCGTGCTTTTCTTCGTGCTGCAGGTTTCATCTTCAGATTTTATCCAGTACGTTGACCATTTCGAGCGCGCTTAAAGCGGCTTCGGAACCTTTGTTACCCGCTTTAGAGCCGCTTCGTTCAATAGCTTGCTCTAATGAGTCTGTGGTAATAACACCAAAGGCTACCGGTAATCCAAATTCGGTTGCAACACGACCCAGCCCGCTATTGCACTCGCCTGCGACAAACTCAAAGTGAGGCGTGCCGCCGCGAATCACTGCACCAACAGCGATAATGGCATCGTATTTACCCGACTGCGCCAGACGTTTCGCGGTAACCGGAATTTCATAAGCACCAGGAACACGTACCACAGTAATGTCTTCGTCTGCCACTTCGCCATAATGCTTTAATGTTTGAACAGCACCGTCCAGTAAGCTTTCAACAACGAAATGGTTGAAGCGAGATACGATAATGGCAAATTTTTTGCCAGCCGCATTGATACCGCCTTCAATTACCTGCATAAGTCTTCCTTAATTAACCTGTCTTTTATACTCAATAGCGAATTGCGCGCGATCATAGCACAACGAGGAATTATTTGCGTGAAATTGCGTATGAGAAATACTTTTCTTGTGTATCGAGGTTTCTGCCGATGTAGCGCGCCTCACTGCTTTCCAACAGCTGCAAGGCAGTAGCATTATTGTCTGAAACAGGAAACATGACCTGCCGCCACGGCCAACTCTCACCGAGCCAACGTGTTAGTAACGAGAAAAGGTCGTTGTGAAGGTTGTTGTCGACTGCGCTTTCTAGTAACCACCAACTGACTTCAGCGTTATAAGCATTTCTTGAAATACCACTTTGCTCCTGCCGCTCGGGCGCTACCGGAACCATGTACACAGCGCCGACAATCGAGCTGTCTGACTTATCAATCACAATGTAGGTAAACGCCGTTTTTTCGGCTGCCTGTTCCAGATGGTAGTTCACCATTGTACTGTTTTGCTCGAGTGTGCTTTTCTCTGAAGGCCACGACCAGCCAAGCTTTTTGTAAAGCCACTTTTGCGAGGTCATATAAGCATGGAAAAAACGTGCCTTGTCGGACTCTCTTAGCGGCCGAATGGTTAAATTATTGCTTTCTGTTTCACCGGGCACTGTCCATTGCTGCTGCCAAAAGTCGCCGGCTTTTACTGGCATTACGACCAGCAAAAGAGCACTTGTAATGACTGCAACAAAGGTCCTTAGCACGATGCTTCACTCCGTTTGCCCTGCGCATGCGCAAAAAACGACTTCACACGAAGTAGTTCTTTTTCAATTTCGTCGGTGATCATTAACGCTGGGCCAATATCAATGGCTTTACGGGCAAAGTCGAATGCAATTGGTATAACCGGTACTTTTGCTTGCTTCGCCATGTGCAAAAAGCCCTTTTTCCATTCAGTGACTTTTTTACGCGTACCCTCCGGGGTGATAACCAGAATAAGCTCGTCCTTGCTACGAAACTGCTCGACCATGCTGCCAACTACCCCATTAGCGGCACTTCTATCTACAGGAATGCCTCCCAGCTTGGTCATCAGCGTTTTTATAGGAAAGCGGAACAGGCTATTCTTACCCAGGTAATTCAGTTTAAGTCCCATAGCAAGCATAACGAACGCGCCAACCGGGAAGTCCCAGTTTGACGTATGTGGCGCCACAGGAAGAATCGCCTTTTTAACCGCTGGCATACTTCCGTTAATTTTCCAGCCTCCCATGAGACGCATTCCAACACGGCCAACCCAGCGCAAGAAACGATTATCTCTGACAGGAAATTCGCCTTTTACAAATTCAGGAAGCTGATCGTTACTTTTCATAAACTACTGCAGTGCCCTTTGGATTTCTCTAAGTTTTTGTTTAATACGCTCGATATTGTCCGGCCCCATGCGCAACAATTGCTTTTGGGCTGCCGGTAACGCTTCATAAGCATCATCCGCATAAGTATACATGACGCTGTCAGCGTTCACCTCGACCAAACCTTCCGGCACTGGTGTCGACAGCAGCACATCGATAGCTTCGATTAGGGTGTCATCAAAGTTTGAATCCGGGTAACCAATTTCCGCATACGCTTCCTGAACTAAAGGCTTAAAGAGCTCGTAGTTGTCAGCTAATGCGTAGGCGTCCAGACTAACGAACCAGTCGACTAGTGCGTCGTAACGACGGTAGGAACTCTCATCAATATAAAGCTCACCATCCACTTCTATAACGCTAAAACGACCATCCGGGCGCTGCACAATAGTGCGGTCTCGAACAATACTGCCATTACTAATATTGTCGGCTAATACGACAGCGTCGCGGATAAGCTGAGAGCTTTTCAGCGGACGAATGTTAATATCGCTTGAGTCCAGCTCCTGTAAAACCGTCGGCGTACTGTTGTTAAGCTCTGGTAGTGCTATTTGTTCAGGCTCGGGGTCTTCTTCGGTTTGTTCAACCGGTTCAGGCTCTGGCTCTACGGGTTCGGGTAAAGTTTCCGGCTCTTGTTCTGCAGGCTCTTCAGGTTCGTATGACTCTGCTTCTACCTCTGTTGAGGTTGACTGCTCCACAACAACCTTTTCTTGCTGCTGTGGCTTTTCCGAGGGCAACCACCACCAAATAACAGCAGCAATGACCGCAACCACAATGACAATAACAACGGCCCAGGTTGTTTTCCGGCTGGCATCTTCTGTTGCCGGAGAGTTTTCTACTTTGTCTTCACTCATTCAGGGCTCCTTATTTTTGCTCTGCCCGGCAAAACACCAACTCATTACCTTTTGACAGGTCTTCGTTGTAGCTGTATCCGGCCGCATCAAACTCTTTAAGATCAGACACAGATTGTGGCTTTTGGTTCACAATAAAGCGCGCCATCATGCCTCTTGCTTTCTTAGCATAGAAGCTAATGACTTTGTATTGACCATTTTTTTCGTCTTTAAACACCGGCGTTACAATGTCTGCGTTCAGCGCTTTTGGTTTTACCGCAGAAAAATACTCGTTCGATGCCAAGTTAACTAAGATTGAGCTGTCGATAGCGTCCAGGTCTTTATTGAGCTGTTCTGTTATCGACTCACCCCAAAATTCATAAAGGTTTTTGCCTTTCTCGGTTTGCAGCTTCGTGCCCATTTCCAGGCGGTATGGCTGCATTAAGTCAAGAGGTCTTAATACACCATATAGCCCTGACAATATGCGTAAATGCTGCTGCGCATTATTCACTGCCTCAGCATCTAACGAAGCTGCCTCTAAACCCGTGTAGACATCTCCGTTAAACGCATACATTGCAGGACGAGCATTTTCTTCCGTGAACGGCCGTTGCCACTCTTCAAATCGCGCAGCGTTAAGCCCGGCTAACTTATCACTAATTTTCATTAGCGAGCCTAAGTCTTGTGGACTTAATTTGCGACAGACTTTAACCAAGGCCTCTGCCTGGTCCAGCATTCTTGGCTGGGTGACGTCTAACTTCGGCAAGTCACTGTCATAGTCTAGATTTTTAGCAGGTGAAACAACGGCTAGCATGCTCTAATCTCCTGTAATGTTAACTCAGGACCCTCTTATTGAAGAGGATCCTGGTCTGCACCTTCTTTTTCAACTTCCGGAGGCATTAAGTCTTCTCGGCTTACACCAAAGGCTAAGGCGACGGTACTTGCAATGTAAATTGACGAGTAGGTACCGATAACCACACCGAATAACAACGCTGTTGCGAAACCGTGAATTAATGGACCGCCTAAGAAGAACAACGTCAGCAACACCAAAATAGTGGTAATGGACGTGACCAAAGTACGGCTTAATGTGTCAGTCAGTGCCCGGTTCACAGTTTGAATAGGCGTTAACTTAGCGTACTTACGGAACGTTTCACGTATACGGTCACACACTACAACGGTATCGTTAATGGAGTAACCTATAACCGCAAGAAGCGCTGCCAGTACCGTTAAGTCAAACTCAAGGCCTAACACTGAGAACAATCCAAGTGTAAGAGTCACATCGTGCGCCAACGCAGCGACTGCGCCGACCGCTAAACGCCATTCAAAGCGCATCGCAATGTAAAGCAAAATACAGATTAGCGCTGTCAGCATAGCTAAACCGCCCTGCTCAATGAACTCGTCACCAACATTGGGGCCAACGAATTCAATACGGCGCATTTCAACTGTCTTATCGAACTCTGCACGCAGTGCTTCGAGGATATTTGAACCAAGCTCTTCGGCTTTTACGTCAGCACGGGGTTCCAGGCGAATAAGAATATCTTCCTGCGTTCCGTAATTCTGAACAACAGCATCGCCGAAGCCTTCGCTTTCTAACGAGCTACGTACTCGGTTGAGGTCCGCAGGCTCTTCAAAGCCAACTTCCAACAAAGTACCACCGGTAAAATCGAGACCAAAGTTCAGTTTGTTTACCGACAATGACACGATAGACGCAATAACCAATAATGCACTGATGATTCCGGCAATACCCCGGAAGCGCATAAAGGGAAGTCGTTCTTCTGAATTAATCATATTCCTGTACCTCCCTTATATCGACAGCTTCGATAAGCGCTTGCCACCCCAAACGGAGTTAACAATGGCACGCGTACCGACAATGGCTGTAAACATGGATGTAATAATGCCGATTGCTAGAGTAATAGCGAAGCCTTTAATAGGCCCGTTACCAATAGCGAACAGAATAAGTGCGGCAATTAATGTCGTGACGTTGGCATCGGCTATGGTCGACAGAGCACTGTCATAACCATGATGAATAGCCTGTTGCGGACTGCGCTTCGCTTTTATTTCTTCACGTATACGCTCAAAAATAAGTACGTTCGCATCGACCGCCATACCAACGGTTAAGACAATACCTGCCATACCCGGCAAGGTCAGTGTCGCTCCTGGTATCATCGACATAACGCCAATAATTAAAATTAAGTTGGTTGCCAATGCCGCATTTGCGACCAGACCAAACTTCTTGTAATACACGACCATAAAGGCCAACACTAAAACGAAGCCCCAGAAAATAGCCTGTATACCTGAATCGATGTTTTGCTGACCCAGGCTTGGACCAACGGTTCGCTCTTCAACAATTTGAATAGGCGCAATAAGAGCACCGGCGCGAAGCAGCAGCGCCAGGTTTTGCGCTTCGTTAGCACCAACACCGGTAATACGGAAGCTACTTCCAAGACGAGACTGTACGGTCGCGACGTTGATAACCTCAGCACTTTTCGTGAATTGCAGGTTGCCTTCCGAATCGCGCTCTTCAGTTGCTTCATACTCAATAAAGACCGTTGCCATTGGCTTACCGACATTGTCCTTTGTTGCCAACGACATTTTGTTACCACCAGCACCGTCTAGCGTTATATTTACCTGAGGACGGTTATATTCGTCGTAGCCAACGCCAGCATTAACAATGTGGTCACCCGTTAAAATAACGTCTTCTTTAAGCAGTTGCTGTGGACCATCTCGCATTGGCAATAATTCACTACCAAAAGGCACGCGGCCATTTTGCGCATCACGGACATCGTTTTCAGTGTCGACCATGCGAAATTCCAGCGTTGCTGTCGCGCCGAGAATTTCTTTTGCCCGGGCAGTGTCCTGAACACCAGGTAACTCAACAACAATGCGATTGGAGCCCTGGCGTTGAATGACCGGCTCGGCGACGCCAAGCTCGTTCACACGGTTACGCATAATGGTAATATTTTGGTCAACTGCGTAGTCGCGCGTTTCGACAATCTTCTGTTCGCTCATTTCTAAGCGCAGAGTACGATTTTCTTCGTCTTCAACAAGTACATAACCTTGATAACGGTTATCAAGGTATTGGGCTGCCTGCTGATACGCTTCGTCGTTACGAAGCTCGACTTCAACGGCTGTGTCGTCAACTCGAACGGCGCTATAACGGATACGCTCTTCACGCAGCTCAGCTCTTACGGTGTCTTTCATGCCATCGACAATTTTGGACATTGCTTCGTCCATATCGATTTCCATTAAGAAGTGGACACCACCACGTAAATCGAGGCCGAGTTTCATTGGTTGGGCACCTAAGCTTTTCAGCCACTCGGGTGTTGCCGGTGCGAGGTTAAGTGCGACAATATAGTCGTCACCCAAGCTATCAAGAATGGTTTCTCTGGCCTTTAACTGCTCGTTGTCTGAGTTCAAACGAACCAACAGTTGTTCATTCTCTAATGACACGCTTTTGGGTTCAATGCCAACACTGTCCAGCGTGTTGCGCACGCGGTCCATAGTGCTTGCATCAATGGTTGCGTTTCTATCTGCGGAAATTTGCACCGCTGGGTCTTCGCCATAAATATTTGGCAGCGCATAAAGCGCTGCCACTAATACAACAAAGATAACCAGCAAGTTTTTCCACAACGGGTATTTGTTTAACACGTCGTGCCCCTGCTTATTTCTTTATCACATTACAGTGATTTCATGGTTCCCTTAGGAAGAACAGAAGTAACAGCACCTTTTTGAATGGTCACTTCTAACTCGTCAGTCAACGCGATAACAACAAAGTCTTTTTCGTCGCTCACTTTGGTGATTTTCCCAACTAACCCACCTTGAGTCAGAACTTCGTCACCTTTGCTCAAAGAGCCCATTAATTCTTTGTGTTTTTTCACGCGCTTTGCTTGTGGGCGGTAAATCATGAAGTAGAAAATCAAAGCGAACATGACCAGCATGAAGATAAGCTCCATACCGCCACCACTTTGTCCACCAGCGTCCTGGGCATAAGCTGAGCTAATAAAAAAGTCCATAAGTTTCCCTCAAATTAACGTTAAATTATTATTCGTTATGATTGCTTCTCCAGAGATATGGGGACAAAGCAACCAAAATACAATTCGTAATTTACAGACAGCGTATCTTAACAGAAAGTTTTTCAACTCTCAGTAGAATCAAATGTCATAACCTAAGCTTTTTAAACGCCGTCTCAAGCCTATCTGTGAGACACGTAGTTCCCACATCATTTTTTCGGTATCACCCCGGTGTTTTGCGTAGCTGTCTTTAATTTCCGATTCGCTGAGATCCTGCGCTGTCTGAAGACCGTCAAAGCGCTGGATTAACTGATAAACCGACGCCCTTGAGATATTCAGCTTTTTGGCAACAGTCTGGAGTTCAAATTGGCAGCTTTCCAGAGCGCCTGTAAGTTCTCCCCGACTCACACTGTTCGGCCGGCGTTGTTTAGGCACAGACTCTGCCGAACCCGTCTGAGGTGACTGAGGCTTCAATAAAGACAACAATTGCGGGTCTAAATACATTTGCTCTTGATCTCGGCTGTCGATAACAACCTGCCTCGCGACATTTCGAAGCTGACGAACATTACCCGGCCAGGTAAAAGTCATCAGCTGTTTCATCAACTCGCCCGGTATGACAAATTGATCCGCTTTTTCAGGATACAACTTGCGCCATTGCTCACGAACAAATGCGTTAAAGAGCAGGCCAATATCTTCTTTACGCTGCACTAATGGCGGCATAAATAGCTGATACGGCGCCAGCTTTTCAAACAACATCGACACCATCGACGACTCATCAACGGCACTACTCTCCTGATGGCTGGTTATTATAATGCGACATTCAATAGGTATGGCTTTAGTGCTACCTTTAGGCATGACACTTTGGCTCTGCAATGCGCGGCTCAGTAGTTGGTGTATGTTGTCTGACGCGTCTTCGATATCTTCCAACACAATAGTGCCGCCAGCCGCCTGCTCGAAATAACCCGGCTGATGCTTAGCATTTCTGACCACCCCAAATAACTCTGTTTCAGCGACCGCATCGTGAATGGCGGCTAAATTCACTGAAATGAAAGGCTTATCATCGCCAAATTGTTCTTTATGAATGGCATACGCGGCTTGTTGCTTACCAACACCAATAGCACCACGAATAATAACAGGTACGGACAACGTCGCCAGATGCTCAACTCGGTGACGTATTGCCTGAATATCTGCGCTAATACCCATTAGCGTATGGCTGTCGTCAACTGTCGTGTCTTTTAACGGAAGGCGTTTAAACAACAGCACAATACGATGGTTAAGTCCGAGTACGACACCGTTATCCAGTTCGTCCTCACTCACCAGATACTCGTCCTGAGGGCGGCGGCCGGCTAATGTCAGAACGGTTTTAGTGCTGTGCGCACGCAACTTGATGCCACCACTGTCAGTGGCCTCAAAGATAATAGGCGAGCGGCTCACATATTCATCGAGCAATGCGCGGCCGGCATTACCATTTTTCGCAAACTCAGGTTTTACACGACTTAAGTAGTCCGTTCCTGATAGGTGCAAGTCGAGCAATGCCGCTCGCTCACCAATACGCTCCCGGTTCGGGTGCGTGGCTATAATGAGCATAGGCACGCGCTGGTATGACTCTACCAGTTCATCAACCGCATGTTTTGTGGTGCACTGGGTAACACTCATTGACGCTAATCCTTAGCTTGACTGTGTGTAAGACGGCATAATTTGTGCTGGGAATCAGCAAAGGTTAATGACAAACTAAGCCTTAACATTTTGACCTTTTATACCGCACATGGAACAGATATTCTACTGGACAGATCAGGCTGGTGTCGCTGTTTTTGCGATAGCTGGCACATTATTAGCGTTTCGTAAGAAAATGGACGGCTTTGGTGTCATTGTTCTCGCTTCTGCGACTGCTATTGGCGGTGGAACGATTCGGGACTTAATACTTGGCTTGCCGGTGTTCTGGACGCACGATGAAGTTTATCTGTACACCATTTTAACCGCTGCATTACTCACCATTGTGTGGTTAAGATTTAAAGCCTACATACCCATGACAACGCTACAAATAGCCGATGCTTTCGGGTTAGCCTTTTTCGCAGCCATGGGCGCCGAAAAGACACTAGCCGCAGGCTTCTCCCCATTTATTGCCGTTATTATGGGTACAATATCGGCGTGTTTCGGCGGCATGCTTCGCGACGTTTTAGCGCGCGACATACCTATGGTGCTAAAAGGCGAACTTTACGCTACGACCTGTCTGGTTGGCGCTACGGTATATGTGTTACTGGTGCCATTCCAACCACTTATTGCGCTCGCCGCCGGTATGTCAGCAACATTAGTCATGCGCTTAGGCGCTATTAAATATCAATGGTCATTGACAGTGTTTCGTGACCATCAGGATCATTACTAGCAAAAAATAATAAGGAAAAACTATGCTAAGTATGATTGGTTTAATTGGAGGGTTAACCTTACTTATCGTGCTTACCCTGCGTGGGGTGAACTTATTCATTAGTGCCCCATTATGTGCGCTGGGCGTTGCAGTGACCAGTAACGTCAGCGTGCTTGCCGGAGATGCTAATTTTGTAACGACTTATATGGATGGCTTTTCTGGATTCATAGCATCTTGGTTTTTTATGTTCTTACTAGGCTCAATGTTCGGTAAGTTTATGGAGGACACTGGTGCTGCAGACAGCTTGGCCAAGTCTATTATCGATAAACTCGGTCGTAAACAAGCGGTACTAGCGGTTGTTCTCGCCTGCGCAGTGCTAACTTACGGCGGAGTGAGTGTGTTTATTGTTGCTTTTTCAGTTTATCCAATGGCTTTAAGCCTTTTTAAAGACGCAAATCTTCCACGCCGATTTATCCCGGCTGCACTTACCTTCGGTTCTGTTACTTTCACAATGACCTCGGCTGGTTCCCCGGAGATACAGAACTGGATACCTATCAAGTATTTAGGGACTTCCCCGTATGCGGCCTGGGAAGTTAGCTTGGTGGTTGCGTGTTTAATGGCTGTTATGGGCTACTGGTGGCTCAAGAAAATGATAAACAAGGCTGTTGCTAATGGAGAGTGCTTTGAAAGTCGCCCCGATGACCCCGAAACAATTGTCCGTGACTTACCTTCCCCGTTGAAATCTCTTATTCCGCTTTTGGTGGTACTCAGTATCTCATTCTTCTTCCACGAAGAGTTTCAGCAAAACGCTTTAATACTGGCGTTGCTGGGTGGCGTTTTGTCATTGGTCATTATTAACATCAAGCATTTTCACCGACCACAGAATGCCATTAATGAGGCAACCGTAGGAGCTCTTCTCGCTATTGGTAATACCGCCGCTGTTGTTGGCTTTGGTAGCGTCGCTAAAATAACGCCAGCGTTTGAACAGGCTGTTACAGCAATGACAGGATTACCCGGCAATGAGCTGGTGGGGGCAGCAGTAGCGGTCAGTGTGATTGCGGGACTGACGGGCTCAGCTTCCGGAGGACAGGCCATAGCGCTTCCAGAAGTGGGGCCTCACTATTTAGAGGCCGGCGTTAACCCTGAACAGCTTCATCGAATTGTCTCAATTTCTTCCGGAGCCTTAGATTCACTGCCTCATAATGGCTATATCGTTACAACCATTCGCGCTATCTGTAAGGAAACTCACGGCGCCGCATATTGGCCAATAGCTGCGGTAACCGTGGTTGTCCCTTTTATTGGGCTAGCTATCGCTATTGGCCTGTTTATGATTTAACGCATAGTTTCTTAAGCTTAAGAGTCGCCAAACAGGCGGCCCTTAAGCTTATCTTTCAGACTGTCTTCAATTTTAGATTTCAGTAACTCTTCCAGTTTCTGGTCTTTCTCACCTGATTCGCTGTTCCATTGCGTCAGGCTTTGTAGCAGCTCTTCCTGACCACCTAGCTGATCAGACACTTTTGCGGTTAAGTCAGCTTTAATATCCGCCAGTTTACCATCAGCCTCTGACATGGCGGTGTCGGCCAGTAAACTGCCCAGTTGATCATCCAGGTCCGAGTCAAAACTCAGCGAAGGACTCTGAATATCGCCCGTAATGTTGGTCGCAATGTCCAAACGCTGTAACTGGCTAAGCGCACTGGCAATAGCATTGGTCAGTTTGCTGGAGCCGCTGGCATCCATGTCCAGGTTCAGCATTCTGACCATGGCGTTACCATCAAGCTTGTTTTCTCTGACTAAAATAGTGCCGTCACTGTCGAGCAATGAGGAGACAATTTGGGCGCTCAACTCCGCACTTTCACTCAGTCCAAGGTTCTGTAACTGCGCACCTTTTAACTGCCATTGTTGCTTGGCATCAATACCCAAGTCTGAGAGCGAAAGTTCGCCGTTTAAGTTAAACGCCTTCCAGATTTCACTGTTATCAGCACGCGCCTGGTAAGTCGTTGGCTGCCCCAGTAAATTGTGCTGATGAGTAATATTCTGCCAGTCAACATCAATGACGGTGCCCGCCACCATAAACTCAGTACGCGCCTTTTTAATCAGAAACTCCGGTGGTGCGTCTTCCTCAGCAAAAGAAATGCTCTGGCCTTCACCACGCACAGGCTTAACCGTTTCTGAATTGTCTGAACGCGCCAGCATGGGCCCTAATTGTTCATAGGCCAGCAACAAATATTGACTCCATTGCTTTGCCTGCTCACCCAGTAACAAGCCAGTTACGTTCTGTAAACCTTGCCCGTCCATACTAAAGAACGACTTAATTCTATCAATGTCATTGCCCGGCGCATTTTTTAGTTCAGTTACCTGTGTTTGCAGCACACTTTTCGCTTCTGACACTTTGTCCCGGAAGTTCGCTATAGCCTCCTTGTCTTTACGAATAGACTCTTTAAGTTCGTCTAAGGCCTCTTTGCGCGCTGCAATAGCTCCTAAGTCTTTAACATCGCCTTCGGTTATTTCTTTTATCTTTTGCTCGTACTCTTTAATTTTATCTTCACTCGGCAAAGCGTCTTTCGCCGCGATAACTTGCTGCTTCTGCTTCTCATACGCCGCTTTTGACTCTTCAATAACTTTGTCAGTACGAAGGTTTACCTGAGCCATAATCTCATCGGTCGACGGCAGTGACATTTTTAAGTCTTCCCAGGACTGGCCGGCCCACTGCTTCATGTCATCTTCTGACGGCAGAACGTACACCTCGCCTTCACTATCACGCTCTTGATTGACTCTTATACCAGTCATGGTCAGCTGTTCAATAAGAGTGCGCCCCAAAATGAGTTCTGTCGGACTGATATCGGCAGACGCTTCCCCCACTTGCACCCGGTTATGCGTTGGTTGCTGAGGGTTCGTCACTTGCACACCTTTTATGCGTAACGCCAGTGGCGACCAGCTGTGCTCAACCTGCTCAATATTAACTTCAGCGCCATTTAAGCGCCCGAGTGTGTGCTCCAAAGTGACTTTTATAATAGAGTCCAGAAAAAGCCATGAAATAGCCACCAACAGCAACACGAATCCGGCAAATACGGCCAGTCCAGGCCAACGAATAATACCTCGTTTCATGGTTACCCCCTTAGACTCGTATAAATTTGCCAGAACCGACTGCCTTTAATGACTTGCACAACTCTCAGTTTCATAAAGGCTTTTTGAATACGCTTACGATAATTTGCCACGACAAAATAGCTAATAGCGGCAACAAAAGGCGCCGCCAACAAGCTGAAAATGACACTACCCATGGTTATGGTGTGGTTAAACATAGACAACCGCCCTACCGCACTGGCATAAGCGGCTTCGTAGATACCCTGCCAGCTTGAAGCATTCAGAATACTCAGGCCAATGTCGTGGAAAACCGGATCCAACAGGTAGGCAATACCCGAGAACACACCGAAAGAAACCAGGAATAAACTTAAATTCACCCGAAAAATAAGGGCCGCAAGAATAATAATGAGGTTATGGATCCGCCACAGCGGCGTCAGACCAATGAACATTCCTAAAACGACTGCTAACGCCAGCGCCCATGGGCTCGTTTCCGAGTTCAACGCCTTTAGCAGCTTAGCCAAAATTGTCAGCATTTATCTGACTCCTTTCAAAGCAAAAAAACAATAAAATCTGCTTGTTATCCGTTATCTTTCTAATATAGTGTCAGTTGCTTTTAATAAGCAAATAAACTCGTGGGTTTTACACTTTTTATATCAGGACATCATGCAAACTCAGGCTCACGTCATTATTGACGACATGGTCGATTGGCAGCCATATTACCCTAGCCAAAGCTTACTTAGCGCAAGTGAGTACTTGCAAACCACTCACTCAAATTCGCGTCAAAGTATTTTAAATCTCTGTAACGACCTGTCTTACTTGTCGACCGGCTACTATGTCAGCCTATTAGCGGAAGCCCGCGGCCAAAAAGTCATTCCGTCAGTTGCCACTATTAACGATGTGAACAACTTTTCACACTATCAGTTACTCATTAATGCGACCGACCGATCACTTCTGCGTTACCTGCAACAGTCCGACAAGAAATCGTTGTCCTTACTTATTTGTTTAGGTATGTGCGAAGAAAAAGCGCTGACGAACTTTGCCCGGCAGATTTTCGAGCGCTACCCATGCCCAATATTACGAGTACAGCTTGAGTTTAATGGTCGCTGGCACATTTCGGCTTTGCAGGCCGGTGCCCTAAACCAGTTAGACGACAACGAGCAAAGCTTTTTCGGTAATGCTTTGGATCAGTTCAGTAAACGAGTTTGGCGTAAAGCCCGCTCTCGTAAGGAGCTGCGCTTTGACCTGGCCATATTACACAACCCGGACGAGGCTATTCCTACCTCTGACAAACGCGCTCTAAGCCAATTTATTAAGGCGGCAAAAGAAGCGGATATCGACGCCGAGTTAATAACCGCAGACGACTTCAACCGTTTGCTGGAGTTTGACGCGTTATTTATAAGAGAAACCACGCGAATTAACCATTACACCTACCACTTTGCTAAAAAGGCAGAAGCCAACGGTATGGTGGTGATAGACCACCCTGACGCTATTGTTCAGTGCGCTAATAAGGTGTTTTTAAAAGAGCTGTTAGACAAACACAAAGTAGCCACACCAAAAACTAAATTATTACTGAGTCAATCCGACATTGACTATAAAGCTATTGGCGACTCTTTAGGCTACCCGGTGGTTTTAAAAATTCCTGACGGCTCATTTTCTATCGGTGTCGAGAAAGCAGAAAACCTCGAGCAGTTACAAGCGACCGCGGAATCATTATTTAAACAGTCGACTATTTTGCTGGCACAAGAGTTTATTAAAACGGACTACGACTGGCGTATCGGCGTACTGAATAACCGGCCTATTTATGCCTGCCAGTATTTTATGGCGCGTAACCACTGGCAAATTTATAATCACAAAGAGTCATCTTCTCGCGCTAAAAGCGGTTCGTTTACAACGTTGGGGGTGCATCAGGCACCTAAAGATGTGGTTCGCCTGGCATTACAGGCAACCCGACTTATTGGCGACGGTCTATACGGTGTCGATATTAAACAAACCGAGCGCGGCCCCGTGGTAATAGAGATTAACGATAACCCGTCCATTGAATACGGCGTGGAAGATCTGCATCTGGGATATGAGCTTTACCGTCTCATTATGGCGGACTTTAACCGCAGGCTAGACGAGCGCAAGTAAGATCAGGTAACCCACAGTGAATGTCAATGTCGAACGGGCTCAACTTTCAGACCTGGATAACTTAGTCCGGCTCGAACGCGCGACCTTTAATTACAGTTGCATTAGCCGTCGTAGCTTTAAGCACTTAATAAGCTCTGCAACGGCTTACTGCTGGGTAGCCCGAGACGGAAACAGACTGCTTGGTTATGCGCTGGTACTGACCCGTAAAAACAGCCCGGTGTGGCGGCTCTACTCTATTGCCGTAGCGCCAGAAGCGCGCGGCAAAGGTATTGGCCAGAAGCTTATGGATGAGCTTATTTCATGCGCTCGAAAAAGCCAGGCGAAAGCTCTTTCATTGGAGGTTAAATCAGACAATAAAGCCGCAATAGCCTGGTATCAGGACTGCGGCTTTGAAACTATTGATGTTCTCGCTAACTATTACGATGACGGCTCTGATGGCTTAAAAATGCGCTTTACTTTTGATCCGGAAAGTCCGTAAACGCGCCTTCAACACCGGTAGTTTTCAGCCACTTTCGCAATTGTGAGTGAGACTCTACACCTTCAGGTAAGTCATCCGCGCGCAAGGTATACACGTGAACATCCAAGCCTTTTTTGTCGGCCGTGTCTAACACTGTTGACCATTGGGGCTGCCCCTCTTTTACGCCTTCCAGTGCGTGACTCAACCAAAGACCAATGCCCTCGGCATAAGACTTCACCGCTTCCAGTCCGGCACTGGTACGCATGGAGCTGTAATCGACATCGCTCATACCCCAGTCGTTATCACCAATAAGCTGTATAAGCGGTTGCTCCCAGTTAAACTCACGTTTCAATCGGCGTAGCACTTCCGGGTCGAACGACTGCAAATAAATAGGAGTCGCCATGATGTCGTGATAACCATTTTGAGCCAGTACCGACATAACCGCCGCCGTCGAATCATAACCTTGTTGCTGATACCAGCGCGGTGATTTTATCTCAACATAAATACCCGTGTTTTTCTCACGAGTTCGGTTCAGTTCATGAATTAACTTGAGTTGCTCGTCCAGGGTTTGAATAGGAAAGCGAACCTCAGTATTTGCGAAGCGCTTAGGATATACCAGCTCATAGTCCTTATGCCGTGGCGTTATTGACAGCTGTTTTAACTCAGCAAGGGAAAAATCCACCACATAATAATGGCCATCGGGACGGTGCTTTTCCGGAAATACCTGGGAAACATCGGTAATGTAATCCAGCACTTCGTCATGCAGCACAACAGGCACACTGTCACGGGTTAACTGTATGTCTTGCTCAATATAGTCTGCGCCCATTGCATGCGCCATAACGGTGCTGGCTTGCGAGTGCTCGGGCACATACCCCGATGCTCCCCGGTGTGCAATGTCTATAAACTGCGGTATTTTCAGGTCGGACAGTGACCCTTGCTGCGGCAGAACTTCTGCGGTTGCCGAAGAAACAATAACGCCCAGAAAACTTACCGCATAGACAAGTATTTTAGTCATTATTCCAGCTCACATTTAACACCTTATCGCCCAATGAACGATAGCGCTCAAACAATGCGTCTATCGGCTCCGGCTCAGTGCTCAACTCCCGGCCTCGAAGGTATTCCGGGTTATACAATTTACTGGCTGAACGTTCACCTAAGTCACAGGCGAAAGTCACAATACGTTGTCCAGCCCCTTTTTTCAGCGCTGCCGCTAAAGCAGCAGCAACATTCAGGGCAGAGCTGCTGCCGAGTACAATGCCGTCATGGTCGCGTACGTAGCGGGAGATAGTCACTAAATCCTGATCCGGCAAGTTAACCGCATGGTCTATTTTTGCCTGCTTAAAGTTTTCCACTAAGCGCATAATACCGATGCCTTCAGTCATCGACCCGCCGTGTGATACATACTCGCCGGTTTTCAGAAACTCATAAATGCCAGAGCCGTCAGGGTCTGCCAGCCACACATCAATGGTCGAGTCCTGCTCTTTGAAAAACTTAGAATTACCGCCAATAGTACCGCCTGTGCCTGCCACCGACACAAAAACGTCGATATTGCCGTTCATTTGTTCCCAAATTTCGGGCGCAGTGTGCAGGTAATGCGCCCGTGCGTTACTGGTATTTTCAAACTGATTCGCCCACCAGCAGTCATCGCGCTCTTCGGCTAAACGACGTGCCGTATGGTAAAAGTGGTTTTCATTTTTAAAAGGTACCGGGTCCACCGCCATCAGCTCACCGCCGTGCAAGCGTATCATTCGCTCTTTTTCCGGAGTCTGATCATTGGGCATCACCGCCAGCATGTTTAGCCCGTAAGCTTTAGCAACGACAGCCAAACCAATGCCTGTGTTACCCGCGGTACCCTCAACAACAGTCATTCCCGGCTTCAGCTCGCCACGTTCCATGGCGTCTTCAATAAGCTGCTTTGCGGCTCGGTCTTTAATAGAGCCGCCCGGGTTTTGAAACTCGCATTTCAGGAATATGTCGCACCCCGTCAAATCCGATAATGACGGAATACGTAAAAGATCGGTCTGCCCAATTAAGTCACTCTGACGTTCACCTACCAGCATGGCTAAACCCTTTAATCATTCAATAGTGTTGGTAAATAGTATCTCTTCTGAGCACACCGCATCAATAGAACTTTTTGGTGCAATGCACCCGCTTAGTGCAGGTTTCCGCTTTAATAAGCTCTTAAAAATAAATTTAACCTTAAAAATCAACACGTTGTTTTTTGGCATGGTTCGTGAAAGGCAAAGTTAACACTGCATTAACAAGGTAAAGCCCATGAAAATGATCATCGCATTAATTAAGCCGTTTAAATTGGACGACGTGAAGGAGTCTTTATTCGAAATAGGCTGCCAAGGACTAACCGTATCGGAAGTCAGAGGTGTTGGTCGTCAAAAAGGACACACCGAACTTTACCGAGGCGCCGAATACACCGTTGATTTTCTCCCTAAAATTCGTATCGAAATTGCGGTTAGTGACGCGCAGCTAGAGCGAGCGTTAGAAGTCATTCAGTCAGCGGCGCAGACCGGCGCCATTGGCGATGGGAAAATTTTTGTCACCCCTTTAGAGCATTGCATACGCATTCGCACTGGAGAAACGAACGAACAAGCTTTATAGAGGAAGCACTCATGGAATCTCAACAGCACTTAGCGCAACTGCCTTATGTTTTAGACACTTTCTTTTTATTAATCTCCGGCGCCTTTGTTATGTGGATGGCGGCGGGTTTCTCTATGCTTGAAGCCGGTTTGGTCAGAGCTAAAAACACGACAGAGATACTGACTAAGAATATCACCCTATATGCGTTAGCCTGCCTCAGCTATTTGTTTATTGGTTATGCCATCATGTACCCAGATGCCGCGCCAACAGCCCACGCAGCTGACGCCGGCTTCTTTTTCCAAATGGTGTTTGTTGCCACCGCAATGTCTATTGTTTCGGGCGTTGTTGTAGAGCGCATGAAACTCAATAGTTTTTTACTTTTTTGTGTTGCATTAAGCGCCTTTATTTACCCAATCCAGGGCGCATGGAGCTGGGGTGGCGGTTTCCTGGCAGAGCTTGGTTTTGTCGACTTTGCGGGCTCAAGTATTGTCCACTTAACCGGCGCATCTGCCGCTTTTGCTGCGGTTCTATTACTTGGTCCGCGCTTGGGCAAATATTCTAAATCAGGTGCCGTAATGGCCATTCCAGGCGCTAATATGCCACTGGCCACTTTGGGAACGTTGGTTTTATGGTTCGGATGGTTCGGCTTTAATGGCGGCTCTCAGCTTGCATTAAGCTCTACCGCGGATGCCAATGCTATTGCTTCCGCCTTTGTGAATACCAACATATCAGCAGCGGGAGGAACGGTCGCGGCCTATTTGTTTACCAAAGTCTTTTTTAAAAAGGCTGACCTAACGATGATTCTAAACGGCGCCCTCGCAGGCTTAGTCGCTATAACAGCACAACCCGTTACTCCACCAAGTTGGCTGGCAGCCATTGTTGGCTTTACGGCAGGAATACTAGTTGTGCTATCCATTATTTTTCTGGACAAACTGCATGTCGATGACCCTGTTGGGGCTATTTCAGTTCACGGGGTGGTGGGAATATTCGGTACCCTGGTCGTTCCAATCAGTGACTCGGGGGCAACTCTGCTTAACCAGTTGATAGGAGCATCCGTCATTCTGGCCTGGGGCTTTTTAACGAGCTTTGTCCTTTGGGGGTTACTGAAATTCACAATCGGAATAAGGGTCACCAAAGAACAAGAGTATGCGGGCTTAGATAAAGTGGACTGCGGCGTGGAGGCTTACCCTGAATTTATTCGCTCTCCGGAAGGACAGTGACTACTCATTGTCAGGGTTATAGCTTCCTGTTAAGTTAATGCGACATTTCTGGAAAGAATGGACCAAATGTTATGGCAACCTCTAAGGCATATGTTGAGGAATTATTAGCCAAGGCCGATATTCGCATTAACGGAAACCGCGCCTGGGATATGCAAGTTCATGACGAGTCTGTTTTTGATGAGGCTCTTTCGCGTGGCAACCTGGGACTTGGTGAGTCTTATATGGCTCGGCTGTGGGACGCCGAGTCACTGGATCAGTTCTTTTTTAAGCTGCTACGCTCTGGCATTCAGGACGAAGTAAACCCTGCCCGGCTCATTTTTCACTCTCTGAAAAGCCGCTTGTTTAACTTACAGGACAAATCACGCGCATGGAAAGTGGGCCAGCACCACTATGACATGGGCAATGATCTGTATCAGGCAATGCTTGATGAAAATATGGTCTACACCTGCGGTTATTGGGAAAAAGCGGATAACGTAGACGACGCACAACGTGACAAACTAGAGCTATGCTGCCAAAAGCTGGGACTGAAACCGGGCATGACGGTGCTGGATATTGGTTGCGGCTGGGGTAGCTTCATGAAATACGCTGCTGAAAGCTATGGCGTGAAATGTGTGGGCGTCACCATTTCTAAAGAGCAGGTGGCACTGGGCGAGAAACGCTGTGAGGGGCTACCTGTCGAGTTCCGTTTGCAGGACTACCGAGACTTAAACGAGCAATTTGACCGGGTGATTAGCCTGGGTATGTTTGAACACGTCGGGCAGAAAAACTACGACGACTATATGGACATTGCTCGGCGCTGCACCAAGCCTGACGGACTTTTTCTGCTGCACACTATTGGTAAAAATGTCAGCGATACCGCCGCCGACCCATGGATTAGCAAGTACATATTCCCTAACGGAGAAATTCCCTCGATTTCTCAAATTGGTCAGGCGTTGGAGCAGAAGTTTGTCTGCGAAGATTTTCATAATTTTGGTGCTTATTACGACAAAACCCTTATGGCCTGGTTTGAGAACTTCGATGCCGCCTGGCCTCAACTGAAAGCACAGTTTGACGACGAGTTTTATCGTATGTGGAAGTACTATCTGCTTTCCTGTGCAGGCGCTTTTCGCGCCCGCGACATTCAGCTTTGGCAGTGGGTACTGTCGCCAAACGGGCAACTCGACGGATACCTAAGACCGCAGCTTTAACGCTGCGGCTCGTCGTCCTCATAGACATCTGAGGTATTAAACTCAGTCATAAACAGCTGCCAAAACACCAGGAATAGCGCGGCAATGAGAGGCCCTAAAACGAAGCCGGTAATACCAAATAATGCAATACCGCCCAGCGTTGAAAACAACACTAAATAATCCGGCAGTTTGGTGTCACGTCCCACTAAAAGAGGACGCAGTACATTGTCGGCCAGACCAATGACCACTGCGCCGTAGGCCACTAATATGGAGCCAGCTATCCAGCTGCCTGTGGCAAAGAGGTAAATCGATACCGGTAACCACACCAGGCTTGCCCCCACTGCGGGTATTAGCGACAAGAACGCCATAACCACACCCCATAAAATCGGGCCGGGAATATCTAACAACCAGAATATAAGACCACCTAACGCACCCTGCACCATAGCAACGACAATATTTCCTTTTACTGTCGCACGAGTCACTTCGGCAAACTTCTGAAACAGTTGGCGCTCACGCTCGTCACCCAGTGGCAGTGCCTTCATCAAGACATGCAGCAACTGCTTACCGTCGCGAAGCAAAAAGAAGGTCAAATACAGCATAAGTGCGACACTCATAATAAAAGCAAACGTATTTTGACCAATACTTAAAGCTTGCTCCGCGAACATTCGGCTTGCCGTCACAGCGAATGATGACAGGCGCTCTCTAACGTCGGCTGGCGTAATATCGAACTGAGCCAGTAAGTCATTAATAAAAGGAAATGCGGTTCTAATTTCTTCGAAAAACTCACCCGGGTTGACCTTGCCTGAGTCAAGCTTTTGATAAAAGCTCAGACCTTCCTGAACAAACGAATAAGCAATGCCTAATACCGGTAATACAACAATGAACAAGGCCACCATCAGCGTACTTAAGGCCGCTCGGTTTAGCTTCTCGCCAAAAATACTTTTCAGTTTTTCCTGAAGAGGAAAGAATATAACCGCCACTGCGCAAGCCCAAAATATAGCTCCCCAGAACGGTTTCAGTACCAAGGCAAACACAACACTGACAAGCGCCAAAGCCAGTATGAACGAACGCCTTTCAATAGACTCACGCATGGTGATATTCCCTAACTATTTATTAAATCTTGGTAAATGTCGTAAACATGCGGGTCGTGAACATCTAACTGTTCGAGCGCGAGCTGTAGCTTCACTAAGTATTCACTGTTTGGGCCGCTTGGGCCTGACGCCTGCCCGATATGCTCAGCTAACTCCTGACTGCTGGCTGGCCCTAAGAAGGCTTCGTTGTCCTCAGTTGCAATATAGACAAGCCCTTCATGCTGGCTGCCGTCTCGAAACGTCATGGGTGTGGTAAAGCGTAAATAGCCGTTCTTCTCTCGGTGATCCAAATGCTCAAACACATCGGGCGTGACTTTATAGGCCATTCCCGTGCATTTTTCTCCGGGAGTCTCAATTAAAGTCAAAACGCGCCCCGGTGCTTCCGGCGTACCACGGTGGTCGTGTGACCCCTGCCAAAAACGTCGCGACCAACCTTCAATGTAAGCCGGTGCGCGCTCTAAGTAAGGAAAGTCGACCTTGTAAATCAGCGACCCATAGCCGAACAGCCAAACCTCGCTATGACCACTTAAGTCGTGACGTTTCTTGTTTTCGGCTATGGTGTTTTGCGACATACTTCTCCCGTTACGGCTTGTCGTTATTTAAGTCTTCTTCCTGTCGGAGGTAACCGGCGGCTTCCTCATCAGACGTTTGCTGCTTCTCATCTAAACGTTCTTGAGAGCCCGGAATAGCACGAGTCTGTTCATTAAGCTGATGAATTTGCGAGGCATTACCCAAGTCACGCTTGCTGGTCAGCGACGCTATTGACTCTCTGTCTTTCAAAAAGTCTATCACATCGTTTCGTATACTCTCGAGCTCCGCATCGGCTCTGTGCATTTCCAGAATATGCCGCGGGTGCTCCAGGTTTCTCATACCGCTAGCAGCAAAAGTCGTAGTTACTAATCGGGAAACAATAACCCAAGGGGTAATACTGCTTCTAACCAGCGTATTTTCAGAGCGCGTGCTGTCGTGAATACCGGTTCCGGTTGATATTTTAGACTCGGTGAATGTACCTTCACACTTAAAATAAATAAGTAACGACTCAAACTGGATCTCTGCGAAGAATAGGTGTGCTACATTCGTCAGCAAGTGGGCAAACGCCTTCAACAAATAACCAATTAAAAAGACATGAATGGCTCCAACCGCGACAGTCGCGAATGCTAAAAGCTCAGCAGATGCATTCACTTGATAGTCAATGCCTCGCAAGAAAGCAGCAACTTCTGTCACTTCATATGCCAAGAGAAAGGTTGCGATAATACCGCCAACAAACAGCAAATTGCCCAGCAGCAGACTTATAAAACGGAACTGACCAAACGATCCACCCAGCTCCATACCTTTCACTTTTGGCTGTATTTCCTGGATCATCTCACCATTAAATGCGCCCTTACCGTCTACTTGCTCTTGCAAGCTAGGGTTCAGTTCACGATAGACACGATTCGGTACTTCTTTGTAACGGCGGTTCGCCATGACCAGGTTGTCGAGGTTGATAAATATTTCCTTCGGATGCACTGACTCCTGCCAGTTTTCCCGCAGCTCTGATACTTCTGATACCGGGTTGGCTTTTGCAAGGCGCTTTTTAAGTAGCAAAACTGAAATAGCAGTAGATATTAATGCACCCAATGCGATGCCTGTTAGATAAAGCCCCGCATGAAACGAAGGCAACGCAGAAAACCAAACTTCCACTTCTGAGGCTGTCACGCTTTCAGAAGACATCCACCAGGAAAATACTAGCCCCACAATAACCGGCAGTAACAGTGAGAAAACAACCGTTTTCGCTAAAGCTCCAGCCCCCATTGAGTCAATGGACTGCTCTGCATTTCGTGAAATTGATGTTCCCGCTTTGCGCCATACTTGAATTAAATAAAGCGTCAGCAATACGGTATAAACAGGAAAGGCGAGTTCCCCAGCCTCTCCGGCGAAACCTGCCAAAGACACAAACGCAGCAAAACCGAACGCTATCATGGCGGTAATAGTACGAACCCAGGCGCCAAGCAAACGCTGCGCCATATTACGCACGGGGTATGGCATAAATAGCAGCTTAGGAAAAACCGTATGGGCAATGCGCGCCAGTAAGCCTTTAGGCTCTACAAAGGTCGCATTTTTACGACCCATAAGCATTTCTTCCAAGCCCCGATCGGTATAGCCAACATAAGGCATTTCTTCTTGTGAGGTACTGCGCTCCGACTTACTAAAGTTTCGAGCCAGAGACGTTGGGTGGTTACGCCCCACAAAGTAACGAAGCATGGCCATAATGCCGCCACTGATGACTTTTATGCCAGCAATCAGCAGCAGTACACCGAATATAGCCAGAACCCAACCGGTAAGCGCGTCTTCTTTGACTGAGCCGGCCGCCGATACCAGCAAAAAGACAGCCGCGACTAGCTGTATACCGCCACGCAAGGTGGTGACAAGTCCCTCTGTTTTAAATGGGTTTTTAAGCCCTAGATCTATGGAGCCGTAATCAAAAGCCACTGACAATCCCCTATTCGCTTTAGACAAAACTAAAGGTTAAAGGTTAACGACTCGTAAACTTTTGAGCAACGAAAATATCTCAGTTTTCTTTTTAAATCACCGACTTGGTAATCACAAAAATGCCCATTAGCACAAGAAACACAGCAAATCCTTTCTGGAGCTTTTCTTTGGGTAAGCTACGGCCGATTTTAGAGCCAAAAATACTCCCGAGAATTCCGCCGGCTATCATTATAGAAATAATAAACCAGTTAAACTCGACGTCGTTAGCTGACATGACTGCATAATATTTAAAGAAGCCGGCAATAGACTTAATGACGATAATTAACAAACTTGTACCAATTGCTACCGGCATTGATAGTCCGGCTAAAAGAACCAGTGCGGGTACAATGAGAAAGCCTCCACCGACCCCAACAAAACCGGTTATCACACCCACCACTAAGCCCTCAAGCGTTACTTTGGCATAGTTCATTTCAGTAACATGGCCAGGAGGCTTAGGCTTACTGCGCCACATAAGTAATGCTGCAACTATCATTAATAGAGAAAAGACAAGTAACTGCCAGCGGCTATCAACTAATGTGCCTATCCACGCACCACCGTATGTACCTATCATCCCGGGAATACCAAATACCCAGAAGTGGCGCCAGCTTACGTTTTTCCGTCTTATGTAGGAAATTGAGCCAAACAAACTGATGCCGGCAACAATTAATAATGACGAGGCAATTGATTCACCCGCGGGCATACCCACTAAGTACATCAGCACAGGAACAGTTAGTATTGAGCCCCCGGAGCCAAATAGTCCTAAACTCAAACCAATAATCACAGCACCTAAAATCGCTAGCAGCATTTTTTTACCTCATATTCTTATTTGAAATATGATTATAACAAAAAAGAATTAAAACAAAAAAGGCCGCGCTTAGTACGCGACCTTTAACCTGTAAATTACTTGCTAACCCGCAGAAATTACTTAAGGTTCGTCAAGCGTAGATAAGGACGCAGTGTCTCCCAGCCTTGCGGGAATTTCGCTTTTGCATCTTCGTCAGAAACACTTGGACGAATAATAACCGGTTTACCGGGCTCCCAATCTGCAGGGCAAGCCACTTCTTGACTATCCGTTGTTTGCAGTGCATCGATTACACGCAAGATTTCGGCGAAATTACGACCTACAGTCATTGGGTAAGTCATCGTCAGGCGAATTTTCATATCCGGGTCAATAATGTAAACCGAGCGGATAGCCGCATTGTCATCTTCATCCGGATGAATCATGTCATACAGTTCAGCCACTGCTTTGTCTTTGTCAGCAACAATAGGAAACTCAAGCACAGTATTTTGTGTTTCGTTAACATCTTTAATCCAACCTAGGTGCTCTTCAACCGTATCAGTTGAAAGGCCTAGTGGCTTAACATTGCGTTTAGCAAACTCTGGAGCTAACTGCGCAGTGCGACCCATTTCAGTCGTACATACTGGCGTGTAGTCGGCCGGATGACTGAAGAAAAACGTCCAAGACCCTTTAGCCCATTCATGAAAGTCGATGGGGCCGGTGGTTGTTTCAATTTTAAAGTTAGGTGCGATAGTGCCAATACGTAAACTCATTAGTATTTCCTCTCTTTCGATTGTCGTCATTTAGTTAATTCAATTAATTAAAATTTATTCGCCGGAATTTTGAAGTAATGCTGTCCATCTTTCTCGGCAGGTGGTAATTGCCCTGCACGCAAGTTAACTTGCAGAGCGTGTAACATTCTGTCTGGCAGCGCCAAGGTTTCATCGCGTTCGTCTCGTACCTTTCGGTACTCCTGCTCGCTGACATCACCCGATAAATGCACATTGCTTTGTTTGTGCTGCGCCACAGTGGCTTCCCACTGAGCCTCGCGTCCGCCTTTTCCGTAGTCATGCCCAACAAACAAGCGTGTCTCTTCGGGAAGGCTCAAGATACGCTGCAATGATTCCCATAAATCTTTTGAAGAACCACCGGGAAAGTCAGCGCGTGACGTACCACTGTCTGGATACATAAATGTGTCATGCACAAATGCGGCGTCACCCACAATATAAGTAATTGAACCCAATGTATGACCCGGTGATAACCAGACTTTGACTTCAAGATCACCAATGCTGAAGGTATCCCCCTTTTTAAATAACCGATCGAAATCCTTTTTCGGATCGAAGAGCCCTGATACGTTGTAGTAATCGCTCCATAGCTCTGCTATTTCACAGGTCTTCTCTCCAATAGCATTAGGTGCACCGGTTTTCTCTTTTAAATAAGCTGATGCCATCAAGTGGTCAGCGTGCGGGTGCGTATCTAAAACCCATTCGATGGTTAGACCGTTGTCTTTCGCCAGCTCCAATACTTCGTCAGCGCTCTCAAATGACGTTTTTGCGCTGCGCGGATCGAAGTTCTGAACAACATCAATAAGCGCCGCTTTTTTGGTATTAGGATCTGCAACGATATACTGAACAGATCCAGTGTCTTTTTCGTAGATTCCCCATACATCAGGAGAACTTCCACCTGTCGATGGGCTTTTGCGAATGATGCTTGTCATAATGACCTCCTCGCTTGAGTTTGGTTATAAGCATATAACAAAAAGTAATTACTTCAAGCGATCAGCCCATTTGAAAAACGATTACTTTAATCGTTATTTTAGATTTAAAATTTTGTTCTAATAGAATTGACAACTATAACTTATTGTTATTTGCCCATTGCTCTCTTTGGAGTTAGTGTTGGCTATATAGATATTACTTTTGGTTATATATTACTGAAGAGGCTTTATATATGTCATCAAAGAATCCTGTCGTTACTCACTTTTTCGATGAACCGACAAACACATACAGCTATGTTGTGCAGGATCCAGAATCTAAACACTGCGCTATCATTGACTCCGTACTCGATTTTGACTACGCCGCAGGCCGCACTAACACAGAGTCAGCTGAGGCTATATTGGCTTTTGTAAAAGAAAAGCAGCTTACCGTGGACTGGATTTTAGAAACCCACGTTCACGCTGACCACTTATCTGCGGCTCCTTATTTGCAAGAGAAAACCAGTGCAAAACTAGGTATTGGAGAACATATTAAGACCGTTCAGGAGACTTTCGGTAAAGCATTTAATGCGGGTACCGAGTTTGCTCGTGATGGTAGTCAGTTTGACCGGCTGTTTGCCGATGGAGATACCTTTAATATCGGTAATATTGAGGCAAGAGTACTACATACACCGGGTCATACGCCGGCCTGCCTTACCTATGTCATCGGCGACGCCGCGTTCGTTGGCGATACCTTATTTATGCCGGACTATGGTACTGCTCGCTGTGACTTCCCTGGCGGTGACGCTCGCACGTTGTACCGCTCTATACAGAAAGTATTTGCTTTGCCGGGCAACACTCGCTTATTTATGTGCCACGACTACAAAGCTCCCGATCGCGATGAGTATGCCTTTGAAACGACCGTTGCGGAAGAGAAGCAAAACAACATTCACGTCGGTGGCGGAAAAACCGAAGAAGAGTTTGTGAAAATGCGTACCGAGCGCGACGCGACACTGGGTATGCCCCGGTTAATCCTCCCCTCAGTACAAGTCAACATGCGCGCAGGGCAAATGCCGCCAGCGGAAGATAACGACCAACGTTACCTAAAAATTCCGCTTAACCTATTCTGAATGAGGTCTTGTTATGGAAGTTGGTGGCGGCTACTCATTCTCTCCGGTAGTCGCTGCTTTTTAGTTAAAACGGTTTAAGTACTATCGTTTCCCCCTGTGGAATTTTCGGGTTATCAAGTTCGTTTGGCCCAAGGTGGCTAATAATAATCCACGTCTTGTCCTTGTAGGCAGCAACGATATTTTCCAGCATTCTTTTCGCCAGTTGACGCTCGAGCCCCGCAAAAGGCTCATCTAACAAAATAATGGGACGCCCTTGTAATAAAACTCTTGCTAACACAAGTCTCCGTAATTGACCGCCTGATAGCATCACGCCTCTGGCACCAACTAGGGTATTCAGTGATTCCGGTAAGGCTCTTACTACATTATCCAGTTCCACTAACTGCAATACCGCCCAGAGTTTTTCATCGCCCATAGGTTGATGCGATAGGTTCAGGTTTTCTCTTATCGACCCATCCAATACTTCCGTTCTTTGCGTTAAAAAGCTGATATGGTTATCTACATGGGCCCCTTGCGATAAGGTGATTTTTCCGGTGGAACAGGGCAGCCACCCCAGAATGGCTTCGGCTAACGAGCTTTTACCAAGACCTGACGGACCATTCAGCCAATGTACATAACCGGGTTTAAACTGTGCCGATACCGGCCTTATTAGGACTCGCTTGCCTCGTTTGACACTGATGTTATCCAGCGTCAAGGAAACGGCTTTTTTCAGAGGCTTGCTGCTGTGACTCTTTACTGGCTTCTGCACTGAGGTTTCATTAGCTAACAAGTGTTTCGCTGCCGCTACCGTTTTTCCATAACTTCCCCATTGAGACGGTAACTCCGCTGCAATCTCTTGCCATGCCAGCGCTGAGAGCACCAACATAATCATTTCGGCGCTGCTTATCATACCCGTCTCAAAAGCAAAGCCTGAAAGTATCACCGCCAGCAAAAAGACGCTGTGAGAGAATATTTCGACAAGCCATAGTGTTTTATGCTGCATTGCCAGCTGCTTATCGTCGAGCTGCTCTTGTCGTTGGGCTTGCTTGAGTAACGCCTGCCGGTGGGTTTTATACGCCCCCCATGCGAGTAGCTCAGTAGCTGACTCAGTAAACGCCATCGACTGCCGCCGCAAGCGCTGTGTTGATTGCAGCTGTTGCATTGCCAAAGCACGTGTTTGCTTTGCCATTCGAACACTGACAAAGAGCACAAGCAATGCCGCTATTGCCAGTGCTATCGCTGCCGAAGGAATATAGATTCCCCAAAAGAGAATCAACAGACACGACGATAATACGAAAACCAACGCCGGCGCCATAAGCCTTAACAACAGGTTATCCATGGCATCCAGATTACGCGTTAAATATTGCACGCCGTCGGCAACTCGCAAAGGGGCTAAACTTGCCAGCGAACGGCCTTGTAGTCTTTTGAACAGCGCGACACGCCAGCGCGCTTGTAGCTTTAAAACAGCATCGTGATTGATCAAACGCTCTACATAGCGGCTCAGAGTACGCGTCACAGCAAAAAAGCGAATTCCGGCCCCCGGTGTGTAAATATCAAATGCAGCATATAAAGCGGCGGCTGTTATAAACCAGCCAGACAATGACAATAGACCAATACCAAATAACGCAGTCGCTGTCGCAAGCCCCAAGCCAATAAAAATCTGAAGCCGGACACTTCTAAGCTGCTTAAGCCAGGGCTTTAAATATTGCCAGTCACGGTGATTCATGCCGACACCTTTATTAATTGCGTAGCCCGTTTAATCAGTAATGGATCATGACTTGCGACAATGACGGTATTGCCATCATGGGCATAACTCTGTAAGCACTTTCTGATAGCTTCCGCAGACACTTCGTCAAGATTCTCCGTCGGCTCGTCAGCGATAATGACAGCCCGCTGAGATAATAGGCAACGTGCTAACGCCAGCCGACGCTGCTCACCTCCAGATAGCCCCACCCCGTGCTCTGAAAGCTTAGTGCCGAGTCCCTCAGGAAGCGTTGCCAGAAGCTTATCAAGACGCACCTGTGCTAATGCTTCGAAAATTTGTGCGTCACTGTGATGCTCGAATATGTTGAGGTTAGCACGTAAGCTGCCTGCGGTTAGGAATGGTTGCTGAGCAAAATAGGCAATTTGGTGAGTACTTTCGACTGATTGAGATAACTGCCCCTGAAACGGCAGCTGACCCAACAGAACTTTGACTAGCGTCGTTTTACCGCTGCCTGAGTCACCTGTTATTACACAAAGCTCCCCCCGCGCTATCTCGCTATCAGGAAACTTCAATTGCTTATTAGCCCCGGTACTGCCAAATGTCACGCTTAGGTTATTCCAAGCATAAAGATGAGTGTCTTTACGCAAATCATCACTAGTACCAGAGCTTTCTTCAGCGGTAAGGCTATCTTTATTTAACTCGCACAATAAGGTCGCGGCACCAACAGCCGCCGCGCGATCATGGTAACTTTGCGCAAATTGTCGAAGTGGCGCAAAGTATTCCGGCGCCAGCAGCAAAACGAAGAGCCCTGTAAATAAGGTTAATTGGTCAGCGCCTAGCCAGTCGATATAACCCAATAGACCAAAGCCCACATACAAAGCAACACCGGCAATCGCCACACTGGAAAAAAACTCCAGCACAGCTGACGATAAAAACGCAATACGAAGAGTCGACATAGTGGCTTTGCGGTAATCTTCGCCCGCTACTGCGACATCATTAACAGCAGCAGTACCGGCACCAAATAGCTTTAACGTCGTTAGGTTGCGTAATTTGTCAGTAAATACACGGCTCAATGCAAACGTTTGTTGTGCATGTTTTTGGCTTAACCTTTCAGCCCCTATACCAACAAGCGCCATAAAAACCGGAATAATCGGTCCTGAAATTAGGAGTAAAGCACCAACAACTGGGTTTAAGTAAAAGCACACCAGTAAAATAAGTAACGGAGAGGTGACGACCAAATACTGTTGCACCAAATAGCGGCTGAAGTAGCCCTTCAAAGATTCAATGGGCTCTAATTGCAACGAACCGTCTGCTGCCGCTAACGGCTTTCCCGCTAACACTTTTCGCTGCCAGTCATCAGCAAGCTTCTGACGAGCTTGTTGGCTTGCCAATAATGTCGCTCTACGCAGAAACTGTTGCTGTATTTGCGGCAGCGTTGCTCTTAACAAACTAGTGAGCGATAACCCGGTCAATAGCATTGGCTGAGACCAAAGTGAGTGTCCACTCACAAATAATCTTTCGGCCAATAGCGCCAGGAATGATAACTGCCCGATGACAGCCACTGTTTTTAATAAACCTAACAAAAACGCCCACTGAATGGGGCGTTTTACGTAAGCAGCAAGCTGCTTTAAATAGGCTGAAGCAGACGCAAAATCAGCGTTCATTCACCATTCCTAATGATAACCCTGGTCAGCTTTGACCTTACCTCGGAATACCCAATAGGTCCAAGCGGTATAGACCAGTACAATTGGAATAACGAATAGCAGCCCTATTAACAGAAACAGCTGAGACTCGTGTGCTGACGCCGCATCCGCAAGAGTATAATTCGGCGGTACTACGTAAGGCCATTTACTTGCCAACAAGCCTAAATACGTAAAGATAAATAGCGCCATGGTCGCGATAAATGGCGTACCTTCGCGACGCTGACTAACAGACCGATAAATCCAGAATGCACTGAGTAAACCGAGTATAGGCAGTAGCCAAATTGCAGAGAATTCACTAAACCAGCGCTCAGCCACAAATGCATCGACAAACGGAGTCCAAACGCTAATGACAAGGAAAATGATTAACACAGCTGCCAATAGTGGTTTAACAAGCTTGTAAGCCCACTCTTGCGTCGCTCCTTCTGACTTCATCACTAACCAGGTTGCACCAAGAAGTGCATAACCCGCAACCAAACCTACACCGGTCAAAACAGTGAAAGGTGTTAGCCAATCTAATGCACCACCAACGTACCGCATATTCTCTGTTTCAAAACCTTGAATGTAAGCGCCCACTACCGCGCCCTGTGCAAACGCTGCAACGGTGGAGCCAATAGCGAATGACCAATTCCATAAGTACCTGGACGAATGCGCTTTAAACCTGAATTCAAAGGCTACACCACGGAAAATGAGCCCTGCCAGAAGTAAAAACACACCAATATAAAGTGCAGGTAAGAAGATTGAATAGACTAAAGGAAAAGCAGCCAACAACCCGGCCCCACCAAGTACTAACCAGGTTTCGTTGCCGTCCCAAACAGGGGCAACCGAATTCATCATAATATCTCTATCTTGTTCGCTCGGTGCGAACATAAACAGGATACCCTGCCCCAAATCAAAACCATCCATTAGCACATACATGATGACGCCAAAGGCAATGATTGCAGCCCAAATATAGGTTAAGTCAAAAACGGGTTCACTCATAACTGACATCCTTAATCAAAGCTTGCTTCAGCAGCAGACAGTGGGCGTTTAGCACGATGCTTTTCATCGTCGTGCTGCTCTGTACCTTCTGTTCCAGTACGAATGACGCGCGTTAAGTAATAAGCTCCGGCAGCAAAAACACAGGCGTAAACCAAAACGTAGCCAATGAGAGTGAACAGCGCCATTCCTCCAGTCAGTGACGGAGTGACTCCCTCCGCATGCGTCATTTGCCCATATACCAGATAAGGCGCACGACCTACTTCGGTAACAAACCAGCCGGCCAATACAGCAATAAACGGACTTAGCGTCATTAAACGCAGTGTTTGTAAATACCAACGCTTATGCATATAGGCTTTGTTACGTCGCAGGAACAGTCCAATAACGGCAACCAGCACCATTAACAAGCCCATAGCCACCATAATTCGGAAGGACCAGAACACGACAGGTACATTTGGCTGTAACTCCGGCGGCTGCTCTTTCACACCAGGAATTTCACCGTCCCAGTCGTGAGTTAATATGAAGCTTGCCATTTTCGGAATGCCCACTTCAAAGTGGTTGGTTTGCTGCTCTTGATCTGGAATTGCAAACAATAACAAAGGTGCGCCTTTTTGCGTTTCCCAGTTACCTTCCATCGCCGCCACTTTAGTTGGCTGATGCTCAAGCGTATTTAAGCCGTGCAGGTCGCCAATAAAGACTTGTAGTGGCGTCAGGAATAATAGCAGCCAAAGCGTCATCGATAATGCTTTACGATGTAACTCCGTGTCCCGCTTTTGAATCAGGAACCAGGCACTAACACCTGCAACCACAAAACCACCGGTCAAGAATGAAGCCAAGCCCATGTGGGCAAATCGATACCAGAAAGACTCGTTAAAGATGGCCGCCGACCAATCGACTACATGGTAGATCCCGTCACGAATCTCAACGCCAGCCGGTGTTTGCATCCAACTGTTGGCCGATAAAATCCAGAATGACGAAATAAAGGTACCAATAGAGACCATCAGCGCCGCAAAGAAATGCACACCGTTAGGAACTTTACCTCGACCAAACAGCAACACCCCCAGAAACGCAGCTTCAAGGAAGAATGCTGTCACAACCTCGTAACTAAGCACAGGCCCCAGGAAGTTTGCGGTTGCCAGCGAAAAGTTACTCCAGTTCGTACCAAACTGGAACGACATAACTATGCCTGACACAACCCCCATACCGAAAACTACAGCAAAAACCTGCGTCCAAAACGCGCCTAGACGTTCCCACTTGGGGTTGTTGGTTTTAAAAGCGAGGCCGTAAATAAGGGCAATATAAGACGCCAGCCCGATGGTGAACACCGGGAAAATGGCATGGAAAGACACAACAAACGCAAACTGAATTCGCGATAGGAACAGCGGGTCGAGTTCCATTACATGATCTCCTAGCTAAGGATTTAATTCATTCTAAACAATAACCTTACAATATCAATGGTTATTAATTGTGATTTTTTGATCTAACAACAAAAGCCCCACGAATATTGCCAACGTCAAAACCGGTTGCTTTATCGTTCGGATACTTTTCAGTAATTGCCTGTTCGAGCTCAGGGTCAATATTTGAGCCATGACACGCCGCACACTGAGGCTGCATAACGATGGCTTTCATCCATACGGTTTCTCCGCTTTCGTTCGTGTAGTGTTGAGTCGGTACATTTTCTTTCGATTTTTCCCACAACCGCTCGAACTCTTTCAACACCTGCTCTTGCTTTTTAGTTGGTTCATTCTGCGGGTTTCTCAGTTTCAAAGACGTACGTCCAACGCTTAGGTTTAGTTCATCACTCACCGCACTGGCAATCTGCGGCGCCTGCTCATTACAAACAGAAATGGCAGCAACATGACCGTCTTTCTGAATGGTCGACATAAGCACCTTGCCTAAACGTTGTTGCAACTGCTTCGCCGCCTCTTCGTAATTTTCTTCACTAGCAAACGCGGATGTTGATATACTAAGAAACACTATTGCAGATATAAGACGCGATACAGTGAACATAGTTAACCTCTCAGTTGAATTTTACGTTTAGGTTATATGTTTATACTGTTTAGTTCTATTGGAATTTTTGAGACATATTGTCGCAGGGGTAATCAACATTAATTTCGCAGTTTACAACCACTCAGAATAGTCAATAATGAGTTTATGACAACATCACCTTCAAACCGGAGTCTTAGTAGCATTAATAATGTCGATATTGAAAGTATACGCAAAAATATAGAAAAGCTGCCAATGCTGCCAGTGGTTGTCTATGAACTCATGAAGTACAACCCTGATAGCAAAGACTTTTACGATATTGTTTTAAAACTCGCTCAAGCCGATCCGCCGCTTGCCACCGCATTGCTAGGGTACGCCAACTCTGCCGCTTTCGCGCAACATGAAGCGACAAAAGTCTCCAGTGTTAAAGCCGCTCTCTCTCGCGTCGGCGCCAAACGTTTATTTGAGCTTCTCTTTGCACAGTCAGTGACCCGGGTTTTCCTGCCACGCAAAGCAGAACACCGAGAACTTTGGAAGCATTCACTGCAAGTAGCTCAGTTCGCCAGTTATTTAGTCGAGAGATCAGAGCACCAATATGTCGACCCTCAACAAGTATATATGGCGGGTCTACTTCACGACATTGGCCGTTTTGTCATATTGCAGTTAGCACCTCACGCCATAGACAAAACAGAAGAAAAAGGTTGGCACACAGCAAATGAGCTTATTGATGTCGAAAAAGAAATAACAGGACACACTCATGCTGAAGTCGGGTTGAGCGCTTGTAAAAAACTTCATTTACCAAGGGTTATCGGTATAGCCGTTCAGTACCATCACACACCCGAAGTATTTAATAGTAAAGCCTTGTCGAAAGAAAACAGACAGTTATTAACTGCTATTATGATTGCAGATGAAATGAGCTTCTTTTTAGCAAATAACAAAAAAAATGCACACCTTCCTCCTGCTGAAATAAAAAAAACGCTAAAGGAGTCGGTTTTAAGCGAACATATCGACACCGAGATAGTGCCCTTCAACAAGTTCTGCTATGAGTTTGGTAAAGCCCAACATCAGGTTGAGCGAACATTGGATTCGTTGGGAATAGGTGACTCAACCCATAAAGTCAACTCACATTAGTATGTAGACAGCTAATTGACAATGGTAACGATGCGTATCAATCTAAAACGAATCTCTTCCTAAACGAAAAGCTATGAAAACAATTGTAGAACATTTAGCTCAATACGCCGCTTACCACCGCAACCGTAAGAACGTTGCAACACACTTAATTGGTATTCCGATGATTGTTGTGGGTATTTTAACGCTGCTTTCGCGGCCAGTTTTGCCCATGGAGTTTATGATTATTACGCCTGCCAGCATTGCCGTTTTTCTGTCGATTATTTTTTATGTTCGGCTGGATATCCCGTTAGGCCTGCTTATGACGGTTTTGCTATGGTTTGCGCTGGCTGCCGGCCGATACTTTGCGGCTATGCCAACTGAACTATGGCTCAGTTGGGCCATTGGCTTGTTTGTTGTAGGTTGGGTATTCCAGTTTATTGGCCATTACTTCGAAGGTCGCAAACCGGCTTTTGTTGATGACATTATGGGCTTAGCCGTCGGCCCGTTGTTTGTCGTGACCGAAGTTGTATTTATGCTGGGCTTGCGAAAAGAGTTAAAAGCCGACGTTGAGCGTCAATTAGAACAATAAGTCCCAAGGCTGGCTTGGTTAAAGTCAGCCTTGAATATTCACTAATGACTTAGTTGTCTTCGGTGTTTAAGCTTTTCTCTTTTCTCGGTGGGTTCACCCAATACACATAATTACCTCCTGAACAGTCTAAACCGCTCATTACTAAGTATAGAATTTGCTCAATTTTTCGCCTCAACTAAATCTCTTTAGTAATCAATCAAGTATTCTATTGCCCTTAAAATTTTAAACTTGTATGGTTCCAACAACACCTAAAACTGATTAACAGAAAATATTGGTATGATTTAATGAAGCGCTTAATATTTATCGTTCTGGCCACTTTTTTAACTTGCTCTTTTGCTCTCAGCGTTCAAGCAGAGAAACTTAAACAAGTCTCCTTTTCAGAGGTGCTTGAACTTTCCTCAGGTAGTTCCGTTAAAAAACACAGTTATGGCACCCACCCCTCTCAGTTCTTTGAGTATTGGCCAGCGAAAAACAATGCAGCTGAAGCAGCAAATGTCATTTTCATTCATGGCGGTTGTTGGCTTAAAGACTACAATATCCGCCACAGTTACCCATTAAGCACCGCGTTGGCGAAAGCAGGCTTTAACCTTTGGTCAGTCGAGTATCGCCGCTTAGGCGAGAACAATGCGGCATGGCCAGCCAGCCTCAATGATGTGTCAAAAGGCATTGAAACTATACTTCAACAGACCAACGGCAAGCCAACGGCAGTGATGGGTCACTCGGCAGGCGGGCATTTAGCGCTATTGGCAACATCTAAAGATTACGAATACGCTGAGCATATCGATGCCGTTATCGGGTTAGCCGCAATAACCGATATGCAGGTCTATGTAGCTGAAGATGGCAGTTGTAACCAAGCAGCGAAGGCGCTTATCGATACCGCACAAAGTGACTTTAACTTGGCAGAGGCCGACCCAAAACAACAGCCGCTGCATCATAATACCTGGTTACTGCAGGGCTCTGCCGATAACATAGTACCAATGAGCCAAGCGGAAGTATTCGGCGTAGATAACGTAAACACCTTGATAATAGATGACGCAGGCCACTTCGACATGATTCACCCTAAAACCGATGCCTGGACAGTCATTATTCAGCAGCTGAACAAAGAATTGAAGCCATGAATGTAACTGATGTAGAAGTCTTAGATAACAATGACCCGTTGGCCAAATATCGTGATGAGTTTCACCTTCCTGAAGACACCATTTATTTAGACGGAAACTCACTCGGTGCGCTGCCCAAACGTGTCAAAAAAAGGGTCAAAGAGGTTACCGAGCAACAGTGGGGTAACGACTTAATAAGCAGCTGGAACCAACATAACTGGGTCAATTTACCCCAACAAGTGGGCGAAAAAATTGCGCCAATTATCGGCGCATCGGAAAGTCAGGTAATATGCTGCGACTCTATTTCTGTCAATTTATTCAAACTGCTAAGCGCTGCGCTTAGCTCTAATGGCACAGACAGCCGCAACAAAGTCATTTCAAGCCACGACAATTTCCCTACGGATCTTTACATAGCTCAGGGGTTGCAGGGACTTCTGGGTAAACAGCGCTGCCAATTCGTTGACGTTCAGGAAGATAATTTGCTTCGCAGTATCGACGACTCAACCGCTGTCGTTATGGTCACCGAAGTGAACTTCCGCAGCGGTAAACGGCTGGACATTAAATCGTTAACCGAAAGGGCTCATCAGCATGGTGCGCTTATTATTGTTGACTTAGCGCACAGTGCCGGTGCTATGCCTGTTCACCTGGATAACTGGAACGTCGATATGGCCGTAGGTTGTACCTATAAATACCTAAATGGTGGGCCAGGTGCTCCGGCGTTTGTTTACGTAAATAACGCTTTGCAAAATAAATTACAACAACCCATTGCCGGCTGGTTTGGCCATCAGAAGCCATTTGAATTTGACCCACAGTACCAACCTGACAGCGGCATTAAACAGTTCCTCGCTGGTACACCATCAATTATTTCAATGTCAGCAATCGATGCTGCATTGGAGCTGTTTGACGATCTAGATTTGCAAACCGTGCGTAAAAAGTCAGTAACATTAACGACATTGTTTGACGACTTAATCAATCAATACGGTTTAAGTGACCAGCTACAACGTCTTTCTCCGGCGTCAGCTGAAGACCGTGGCAGCCAACTGAGTTACTCGTTCGCGTATGCTTACGAGCTGTGTCAGGCGTTGATAGACCGGGGCGTCATTGCGGACTATCGAGCTCCGCACTTTATTCGTTTTGGCTTTGCGCCACTTTATAACAGCTATAAAGATATATGGAACGCTGTTGAACAAATACGAGACGTCATGCAAACAGATGCGTATAAAGAGTCACGTTACGTAGAGCGCCAGGCAGTCACTTAAACGCTATTTTGGAGATTTTATGGGAAATACAGTATCAGGAAATGACTACCAACCACCTAAAGTGTGGAAGTGGGAGCAAGAAAGTGGCGGCAAGTTTGCCAGTATTAATCGCCCTGTGGCTGGCGCTACGCATGACAAAGAATTACCTGTGGGTAAGCACCCACATCAGTTGTATTCGCTGGCAACCCCGAACGGACAGAAAGTCACAATTTTATTTGAAGAGCTGCTTGAAAAAAGCATAAGTGCCGCCGAATACGACGCCTATATTATCGATATTACTGAGGGTGAGCAGTTCAGTAGCGGTTTTGTGGACATCAACCCAAACTCAAAAATTCCGGCGTTGCTCGATAACTCTACAACACCAGCAACTCGGGTATTCGAGTCCGGGTCCATACTGCTTTATTTGGCCGAAAAGTTTGGTGAGTTTTTGCCGACAGAGCCCGCCAAACGTGCCGAATGTTTGAATTGGCTATTCTGGCAGATGGGCAGCGCACCTATGTTAGGTGGTGGCTTTGGTCATTTTTACTCTTATGCGCCAGAAAAACTGGAATACCCCATTAACCGTTACACCATGGAAGTAAAGCGCCAGCTCGATGTGCTCGATAAGCAACTCGCAGACAACGACTATATTGCCGGCGACGACTACACCATTGCCGACATGGCCATTTTCCCTTGGTACGGCGCACTTGTGTTAAACGAGGTTTATGAAGCCGCAGAGTTTTTACAAGCACACGAGTACAAAAACGTGGTGGCCTGGGCGAAGCGCATAAACGAGCGTCCAGCGGTAAAACGCGGCCGTCGTGTGAACAAAGTTTGGGGCGAAGAAAGCGAACAATTGCGCGAGCGCCACAGCGCCAGCGACTTTGAGTAACTCCTCCGTTGGCAGTGGCTACGCCGATAATGATCAATGACTGAAAGTGTGGGATAATCCCGCACTTTCTCAGCTCTTCTATTTACAAGCGAAAGTCCCTCTCTATGGAAATCAATGTTCGTTTTCTCGAAAACATGCGCCTTGAGGCGAAGTTTGATGACTTCACCGTCATTTCTGACCAACCCATTCGTTATAAAGGCGATGGTTCAGCACCCGGGCCGTTTGACTATTTCTTAGCGTCATCGGTCATGTGCGCGGCTCACTTTATTCGTCTGTATTGTGATGCGCGCGACATTCCAACCGAGAACATTCGCATTTCCCAGAACAATGTTGTCGACCCGGAAAACCGCTATCAACAGCTGTTTAAAATTCAGGTGGAACTACCGGCAGACATCGATGAGAAAGACCGCAAAGGCATTATTCGTGCAGCTGAACGCTGCGCGGTTAAGCGGGTTATTGAGAACGAATTGGCGTTTGACGTTGAAGCTGTGGAAAGCATCACGCAGGACGCTCAGGCATTACTCACTATTGACCCCAGCGGTGACGAGAAAACCTACATTGAAGGCAAAGACCTGCCCTTAGAAGACACCATTAACAACATGACCAAGCTGTTAGCTGACTTGGGTATGAAAATAGAGGTGGCGTCCTGGCGCAACATTGTGCCCAACGTTTGGTCACTGCATATTCGTGACGCGGCGTCGCACATGTGCTTTACAAACGGTAAAGGCGCCAGCAAAGAAAGCGCATTATGCTCTGCGTTGGGTGAATTTATTGAGCGCTTAAGCTGCAACTTTTTCTACAATGACCAGTATTTTGGTGAAGAAATTGCCAATGCCGACTTTGTTCATTACCCGCAAGAAAAGTGGTTTAAGCCGGGTCCCGACGACGAACTGCCGGCAGAGATACTCGATGAGCGAACGCGCGAGTTTTATGATCCTGAAGGCGAACTACGCGGCTCTCACTTAATTGACACCAATTCAGGACGTGTCGATCGAGGTATTGTGTCACTGCCGTTTGTGCGTCATTCCGACGGAGAAACCATCTATTTCCCGTCAAACCTCATTGAGAACTTATACTTAAGTAACGGTATGAGCGCCGGCAATACATTGGCGGAAGCGAAAGTGCAGTGCTTGTCAGAAATTTTTGAGCGCGCGGTTAAGAAGCAAATTATTGAAGACGAAATTACCCTACCCGACGTGCCGCAAAACGTTCTGAATAAATACCCTGATATTGTTGCCGGTATAAATGCCCTTGAGGAGCAAGGCTACCCGGTATTGGTAAAAGACGCTTCACTTGGCGGACAATTCCCGGTTATGTGTGTGACACTGATGAACCCACGTACAGGCGGTGTGTTTGCTTCTTTTGGTGCGCATCCGAGCTTTGAAGTCGCATTAGAGCGCAGCTTAACGGAGCTATTACAAGGTCGCAGCTTTGAAGGACTGAACGACTTACCACCGCCAACCTTTAATTCTATGGCGGTGTCCGAGCCAAACAACTATGTAGAGCACTTTATTGACTCCTCTGGTGTCGTGTCCTGGCGCTTTTTCAGTGCCAAGTCAGACATTGAGTTTGTGGAGTGGGATTTTGCATCCCCAACCAATGAAGAAGAAGCCGACACCTTGTTCGGTATTCTGAAGGAACTGGACAAAGAAGCCTACATTATGGTGCACGAAGACTTAGGGGCTCCGGTTTGCCGCATCTTAGTGCCGGGTTACTCCGAAGTGTATCCGGTTGAGGACTTAGCCTGGGACAACACCAACATCGCGTTGCAGTACCGCGAGGACATTCTGAACCTACATCGCCTGTCAGACGAGCACCTGGAAGATCTCGTCGAGCGATTAGAGGACAGCCAACTCGACAATTACATGGACATTATTACCCTTATCGGTATTGAGTTTGATGAAAATACCGAGTGGGGGCAGCTCACTATTTTAGAGCTTAAGTTGCTTATTTATCTAGCACTGCAACGTCGTGAAGACGCTCAAGAGTACGTTGAAATGTTCCTGCAGTATAATGACAACACACCAGAGCGGGTGCTGTTTTATCGGGCGGTGGAAGCCGTGCTGGAAATCACCCTCGACGACGAATTAGAGCTGAGCGATTACCGCTATAATTTAGGGCGTATGTACGGTGAAGACGTCATTGAGGCAGTTATAGGTTCTGTACAAGGCACCACACGCTTTTACGGCCTGACGCAAACCAACATGCAACTGGAAGGCATCGACCGTCATCTGAAGCTGCTGGACAGCTACAAAAAGCTACATCGTGCGCGAGCTAAGAGCGCTAGTTAATTTTAAAGCGGCCCACGGTCGCTTTCAGCTCTGATGAAATATCTCTTAAACTACTGAAGTCAGACTGCATAGAGTTAGAGTGCGCTACCATTTGTTCCGTTAAGCTATGAACGCTTTCTAACTCACCATTGACTTCAGCAGCAAGTGCCCGTTGGTCTTCTGTCGACGTGGATATACTGTGGTTCATTTGCGTCACTTTTTGCATCGCTCGCTCAATTTGGGTAATCGCATTCAGTACCAACTCAACTTGCTCTTCACCGTCATTACTCATGGCGTCTGTTTGCTCCATAGCAGCTTTGACTTTAGTCGCTCCGGCTTGCAACTTTTCAACCGTTTTCTGAATATGGTCAATGGAGTCCTGAGTTCGGGTTGCCAGTGTTCTAACTTCGTCCGCCACTACCGCAAAACCTCGTCCCTGCTCACCAGCTCGAGCTGCTTCAATCGCCGCATTTAACGCTAATAAGTTAGTTTGTTCCGCAATTCCGGTTATTACGTCTAAAACGGTGGTAATATCCGCAACATCATCGTTAAGACTTTGAACAGCTTCCGTTGCGCTGGATATAGAACGCGATACTTCACTAATAACTTGTTGCGTTTTATGCGAATTATTCGACACGACTTTGACCGATTCCGCCGCATCATCAACTGACTGGGACGCATCACGCGCATAATCAGCTATTGTCTCGCTGGTGGCATTCATTCTCTGAACCGCCTCAACAATTCGCGCTATTTGCTGTTGTTCGTTATGCACTTCACCGTTCAGTTCATTCACAGTGCCGGATACTCGATCAGCTGCCCCATTCACCTGTTCTGAGGACTGATTCGCATGTGCAATGAGCTGCTGTATCCTGTCTGAGAATCGGTTAAATTCGCGCGCCATAGTTCCGACTTCATCATCAGAATCTATTTCCAAGCGTTGAGTTAAGTCGCCGTCACCTTGAGCAACATCTTTCATCGCTGCGGCAATCGTTTTGACTGGCTTAAACACTTTCATTGACACGTAGTAGGTCACTAACGTCAGAACGATAATAATAGCTAACAGGCTACTGAAAGACATCCAGCGAGCGTTGGCTATTGGCACCTCTATCATTTCGCTTGGAACCAATAACCCTAGTTGCCAATCGATATAAGGCACTTCAGATTTCACAGGGACATAAAATACTTGATAGTCTTCTCCCTTCCACGTTAAGGAGATGCCGCTTTCTCGCGGGCTTTTTGACATGGTTTCAGATAACTTATCAAAACCTTGAGTTTCAGACTCCAAAGCTGACGAATAAACACTATCTAATTTTCCAATAGGCGTATTCAGATCCAGTTCAATATCCTGAGTCGGAAAGTAAACTAACTCATTTTTTTCATTCACCAAAAACGCCTTACCTTGCCCTTGGTAATTTATACTGTCAATAAGCTCAGCAATGGTTGTAATTAATATATCAACCCCACCAACACCTACAAGTTCACCCTGTTGGTTTTCTATGGGCATCTGCAATACTGAAGAAATTGTTTTGTCCGTCGCGTCAACCTGAGGAGACGTCAAATATAAACGCCCCTCTTCTATCGCGTTATGCCACCATGGACGCTTATTAGTAAAGTAGCCCTTGGTTGGGTCGCCCGCATCGGGCCCCGAAGTATCAACACCAATACGACCTTCCTCATAAAGGTATTCATAGGTGTTCGCAGACCCCATAAAAACAGATTTAACGGTGGGGTCATTCTGAACAATAGTTTCAAAGGACTCCTTTATTGATTGAAAATCTGAGTCCGTCGAGAGATCCTTCCCTCTTTCAGTATACTGAGTTAACCATCGAGTAATTCGCGGTTCCGTTAAAAGGGTAGTGGGAATTCGGGCTCTCTCACTGAAAAAGCTATTAATTTCAGCAGCTCTTAGCTCAATAAGCTCGGCAACCTGGGCTTCTGTTTTCTCTCGAGTTAGCTCAGCGATTGTTTGAGTAACAAATACACCAAACGCAGCCAGTAAAACAATCAAAACGCCTGAAATAGACAGAATAAGCTTACGCTGCAAAGAGCCTTTTATTTGCATGGTCCCACCGTTTTTTATTTTTATACACGTTGATATTATCGGCTAATTCATGGTTTTCTTAACGATGACTCAATGCACGGATTATATCTCGGGTAAAATCATGCTCGTTAAAGCCTGCTTTTCCCGCTAAGTCGTAACCGCGACGTACGACAATAAGGTTCTCGCTTGGAATAATGACCAGGAACTGCCCGCGATTACCACGTGCCGCAATAGTGTCGTCAGGAAGATCTGGAAAACGTTCATTGTAGAGCCACCACTGTGCGCCATAACCTGGAGCGCTTTCAGGCGGTTGGGCGGGTGTCGGGGTGCTGATATATTCCAACCAATTCGGCGGTAAGATCTGCTCCCCCTGCCACTTCCCGTTTTGTAAATGCAATACACCTAAGCGAGCCAAATCGCGTGATGTTGTCCATACTTGTGACGACAAAATGAAGTCACTCTGCCAGTCTGTTTCTAAAAACGTATGCTGCATACCGATTTTGTCGAGCAACGCTTCATAAGGGAAGGTTACGTAAGCCTCTTCACTGGACATTGTTTCACGCAGTACGCGAAGCGCCAACATGGTGTCATTGTTCGCGTACTTCCAACGAGAGCCCGGCTCAACTTCAAGTGCCGTTTCTGTTGCGGTGTCACTGACTAAACCGCCGCCCATGTAGACACGATCGGTTCGATTACCCGCCTGGTTACTATCAAGGCCTGACGCCATATGTAATAGATTTTCCAGTGTAATGCGCTGACGCGGATCCAACGGATGCGACCAGTTCTGCAGGCCTGCTTTTTGGTCAACCGATAAAATCTCCTGCTGAACCGCTGCGCCAATAACGCTGGCACCGATGCTTTTCGCCACAGACCAGGTTCGTTGGGCTGTTTCCGGCGTGAAGTCTTCTTTATAACGCTCAGCAATAATTTTATTCGGCGTCGCGATTAACACGGCAGACGTTCGTGCACCTTCGCCATAATGTTTCGTAAAGGCCTGCTCAATGACTGCATCTAGCTTGTCGTTTCCGGTGGGTTCATTAACCGCGTTACGGCTTTGCCATGGGTCTCCGGTGTCCGCTTGTTCAGCGGGGTTGTTTTGAAACGGCTGGTAAACCTGTTTAATGTCTTGTTCAGTAGCCCCTACCGGCAAATCAACACAGCCTAAGCGAGGTCGCCAGACTGAATAACGGATTCTTTTGCCATCATCATAGGCAACACGGACCCATTTATCGTTGCTATTTATTTCAGCGGTCAGCCCATTCACTTTATCGGCAATTAAAGAATAAATCCCCGTTAGCTCGTCTTCTTTAATTTGCGATGGTGACTTTCCGCCATTAAAGGTTGCGCTGCAGGTAAAGTTTGCTTTGTATCCGGCAGCGTAGGCATTGAGCGTTGTGTCGGTTTCTTCAGCGCTCACACATAGAGAAAGAGCTCCGGCTATTATGACTGTTAAATAGCGCTTCATAAAAGATCCTCAATAAAATGTTTATTCTATAAACGCTATAACAACTTCAGGACGATAGCGAGTCAGTGACTCACTCACAAACGTATTAAAGTGTCCGTTCAACGCTTTATACGCAAACTAAGCAATAGCCGCTAACCCGACCAGCCCAAAACAGCTTATTAGTCCGAGCACCGACACAAATTTAGGAATAAAACGCTGCTCTTTCTTGACTTTCAGAGCCGCTATGTTCGTGATGCCGTAGTAAATAAGTACGGTGAAAGCACTTAATGTCCAGGCGGATTCGATGCCTCCGAGCGCGGCGATAATGCCCATAATAAGAAAGGTTAGCCAGGTCGCAGCAGGTGCCGCCTTCTGGGCTTTATCGAGGCCGCCCAGAAGGCGAGGCAAGTCACCGCGGCGTCCCATAGCTAAAATGACACGCGAGACACCGAGTAATAAGTTTAAAACCACACCGCCCATAGCTAGTATTCCGCCGACAATGACCACCCACTGCCACGGAGAGTCACTGATTAGGTTAGCGATATTGAAGTGGCTCTCTTCAAATGTATTAAGGCCCCCTACATGCAGAATAGCAAAACCAACAGCAATGTATAACGCACTAACCACCGCTAACGTCAAGACCACCGCCCTGGGAATATTGCGTCTGGGGTCGGTTATTTCTTCCCCCATTGTGGCTATGCGTCCGTAGCCGGTAAATGCAACGAACATTAAAGCCGCCGCATGGAAAAGCGACAAATGGCTGGTTGGAACCAACTCATTACCAACTGCCGGTGCTTTAGAGTCACTCCCTAAAGCAACACCAATAAATACCACTAAGCCTATAATACTGACTGTGACTAACAGCATATTCAGCCAGTTAGTTCTGCGTACCCCGGACAACACAAATACCGTAAACAGCACCAAAAGGCCTATGGCAACCGCTTTTACCGTGGTTTCTGACACCCCAAAACTGGCACTGATATACCACGCCACCGCCAATGCCGCCGTTGCCGCCGAAGCGCTTTTTGCCACGATGAAGAGTCCGCCGGCTATGATACCGCTGGCTGGATTCAAAAACTGATAACCATACTCGTAAGTGCCGCCACTGACAGGGTGTGCAGCCGCTAGCTGTGCAGAAGACAACCCATTAAACAACGCGGTTAGCGCCGCTAGTACAATTGCCCAAACCAGCATATCGCCGGCTATGGTCGCACTGAGTCCTACGCTGACGTAGGCGCCGGTACCCAGAATAGAGCCCAGGCCAATGATTAACGCGCCACCTAAGCCGGTTTCCCTGACTAATTGGTTCGCCATGTTCACACCTTTAAGGGTTGCTTGATTGAGGATTGTTACATTTTAGACAGGTTTTTGTTGCAGTTTAATGGCATTTTGGAAGTGGTGGCCCCTCGCAGATTTGAACTGCGGACCAACCGATTATGAGTCGGGTGCTCTAACCACTGAGCTAAGGGGCCATTTCTGGTTGGAATGCTTGAAAGCGGCGCAGATTATACGAACTTTTTACCCTTTTGTCATGGGTATCAGCACGTTAAATCGCGATGTTTTTTCAAGTTTTTCGTAATTTATGTCGCCGCCCTGACTTTTTATTGCGTCTTTGATCACTTTTAAGCCAACGCCGTAAGCGTCCGGGTTTACGTCATCGGTTTCGAACATAGCACCTAAGTTTTTCTTGGCTACGCCGTTACTTTCGTCGCACACGGACACATTCACAAAGTTGCCTTCGATATTTGCCTGTATCAGCACTTCGGAGTTAACCGGTATAAACCTCACGACATGCCGAAGCAGGAAGTCAAAAACAAAACGAAACACTAATGGGCTTATCGTGACACGAATATTATCGTCGACAATAGAAGTTACGGTAATGTTCTTCTCACCTGAAAAGCTTTCATGATAATCCGCAATATCCTGCAGCCAGGCCTCTAACTCGAGGTCGCTTTTATCAAGCCCCTGCATGTCTGGCGACAGCTGTGAGAAGGCTTCAAACAAGCTCACAAGCTCTTGTACTTTAGATTTCAATTCAGCGCTATCACTGTCCCTTAACCGTTTCTCGATATTTTCCAAATTACTCAAAGCTAATGCCGCCATTGAACGTGCCATGCGACCGGCTAAGGTTTTTTCAGAGGCAAGGCGAAGCTTGTCAGCTTCTTTCTCGAGTTCTCGCTCAGCAGCCTGTACTTGCTGGCGTGCTTGATACAACAAAAGAAGGAAAGGCTGTATTTCACCTATTTCAGAGGTCACAGAAACGGCTTTACTAGTATCTTCAGCGTCATTCACAATGCGATCACGCTCTTTGTGCCAACGCCGATTAAACGCTGACTCTCGCACAATAATGGCAACACCAATTAATGCCAGCAACACAAATAGCACGCTTGCAGTGACACTAAAATAATTCTGTACCGGCTGTATGGGATGACTAAGCCATATGGCAAGCCCAGCGTGCTGTTTTTCCGGACATGCCACCACGACACGTATAGGCAGCTGCTCAGTGACATTTGCAGCAGCTTTATTATCAGCAATTGCCTTTCGGGCTGCGGAGCTTATAGCCAGTTGGACAGCTCCGGCTAACTGGCTGTCTTGCGAGTTACCACGTGAAGAGGCTACCGCGTAGCCCATGAATCCATTTTCAATGTGCCAAAAGCCGCCAAGCGTGTATTCCTTATTGCGAATAGACTCGCTAATAGCCTGATACAAAAGCTCGGGGTTACTAACCGCTTGCTGCTTACTTTCAGAAGAGGGATAGAGGTTACTAACAGTTCGCTGAACAGCCGCGCAGGTTTGCTCAAGACTACTTGTCGTTCGACTGATTAATTGACCGGATGACTGCCAATAAGTCAGCAGCAGACCACCTATCGCTATCGCAATAATAGCGATAGCGAACCAGCGATTAGTACGGGTGTGGCTTGCGAGTGACTGCACGTTGCGTCACTCGCTCTTATTAAGGAAGTTGGTAGAAGTCGCGTGCATTTTGATAAAACACTTTATCAACAGCATCTGCACCACCGTCGGCACTTTCCAACGCATTCACAATGGTTGTAATGTCCGAAGGCTCAAACGAACGGTTACTGCGGGTACCTGGTAAGTCGGTGCCAAACATTAAAGCATCTGAGTTAGTTTTATATAGCGCTTTAACAGCATCAGCCACATTGACTTCTGTGCGACCAAAACCACTGGCTTTAATTTTTACGCCACCTTCGGCTAAACGACGCACTTGCGACAAGCCCGACTTAGCCATACCTAAGTGGTCAACGCTAAGTTTTGGTAACTTCAGCAGCGTAGGCACCATGTCGTCAAGCTCGCGGCTGTCGACGTAAATTTCCAAATGCCAACCCGCTAAATCCCAAATACGCTTACCAAATTCAACAATACCTTCAATGTCGCGGTGAACACCACGCTTCAGGTTCACACGAACGCCACGAATGCGGTGCTCGTTCAGTTGCTGAATCTTTTCATCACTCACAGAGCCTGGTAGTTGGGTCACGCCTACAAAGTTGTCACCCAAATTTTCCAGTGCGGCTTTCAAATAACGCTGCTCAAAGCCCTGGAATGAACCCGACACAATAACACCGCCTTCAATAGGCAGGCCACGTGTTAAATTCCGATAATCATCAATATAAAAAGGCTCAGGGATATGACCTAGGTTTTCAATTAGCGGAAACTCGTCATCGTAAATATGCAAATGCGAGTCAATAATACGTTTCGGCCAATTGTCACGGTTATTACCCATGCTGCCTCCTGTGTCAGAGAATATCTTACTCATCCAAGAACGATTTCAGCTGCTCAGAGCGGCTTGGATGGCGAAGCTTTCTTAATGCTTTGGCTTCAATTTGACGAATTCGTTCACGAGTTACATCAAACTGTTTACCAACTTCTTCCAAAGTATGGTCAGTATTCATATCAATACCAAAACGCATACGCAAGACTTTCGCTTCTCGAGCGGTAAGGCCGCCGAGCACTTCGCGCACTGAGTTACGCAAGCTTTCAGAGGTCGCCGAGTCGATAGGCAGATCCAGCGTATTGTCTTCTATGAAGTCACCCAAGTGCGAATCTTCGTCATCGCCAATAGGGGTTTCCATTGAAATCGGTTCTTTTGCAATTTTGAGAACTTTGCGAATTTTGTCTTCCGGCATCATCATGCGCTCAGCCAGTTCTTCCGGCTGCGGCTCTCGGCCCATTTCCTGCAACATTTGACGCGAAATACGGTTCAATTTATTGATGGTTTCAATCATGTGAACCGGGATACGAATCGTACGAGCCTGGTCCGCAATTGAACGAGTAATTGCCTGGCGGATCCACCACGTCGCATAGGTAGAGAACTTGTAACCACGGCGATATTCGAACTTATCCACCGCTTTCATCAAGCCGATGTTACCTTCCTGAATTAAGTCCAGGAATTGCAGGCCACGGTTGGTGTATTTCTTCGCAATTGAAATAACCAAACGCAGGTTGGCTTCCACCATCTCTTTTTTCGCACGGCGGGCTTTCGCCTCACCAATAGACATACGGCGGTTAATTTCTTTAACTTTACCGATGGTTAAGCCGGTCTCTTTCTCAACGTCGACCAACTTATTCACGCAACGCTCAATTTCGTCGCGTGTTTCTTTCATTGTTCCTGCGTAGCTCTCGCCTGAGTTAATTTGCGCATCAACCCACGCCATGCTGTTTTCATTACTTGCGAAAGCCTTCATGAAATCGCGCTTAGACATACCGCCTTGTTCAACGCTTAATTTCATAATAATACGTTCTTGCACGCGCACACGCTGCATCATTGAACGCATGTCTTTAACTAGACGGTCAAACTGCTTTGGTACCAGACGGAACTGTTTAAACAGATCGCTTAGTTTGTCAATTTCAACGCGGGCATCGGCACCATCACGACCATGCTTGGCAATTGCCTGGCGAGTCGCTTCGTATTGTTCACGCAGCTCGGTGAATTTAGCACGAGCGAATTCAGGGTCGATACCAGTATCTGACTCTTCTTCTTCGTCATCGTCTGCATCGTCGTCTTCGTCTTCCAGCTCTTCTTCTGGCAGTTCAGAACCAACGTGAGTAGCAGCAACAGGCGCTTCATCGACCTCTTCCGGGTCGATAAAACCAGAGATAATATCGGTTAAGCGTAACTCTTCCGCTTCGTAAGAGTCCCACTGATCCAATAAGAAATTAATGGCTTCAGGGTATTCCGCCACAGAGCACTGAACTTGGTTAATACCTTCTTCAATGCGCTTGGCAATATCAATTTCGCCTTCACGAGTCAGCAATTCAACAGTACCCATTTCACGCATATACATACGCACTGGGTCAGTTGTTCGGCCTATTTCGCTGTCGACCGACGCTAGGGCTTGAGCAGCTTCTTCCGCAGCATCTTCGTCTGCTGCGCTCTCGGCCATCATCAAGTCATCGGCGTCCGGCGCACTCTCAAAGACACGGATGCCCATGTCGTTGATCATGCGAATAATATCTTCAACCTGATCGGAATCTACAATTTCTTGAGGTAAATGGTCATTAACCTCAGCAAAAGTTAAAAAACCTTGCTCTTTGCCTTTCGCAATAAGTACTTTCAGTTGCGATTGCCGACTCTGCTGCATACAGACGTTCCACCCATGACTGTGAATGTAGAATACCCAAAATGACCAGACAGTATAACAGAATTCAGTCTTTTAAGCTAGAAAAGGCTGACTAGCGAGTGTTATTTCGCCTTGTTTAAGTACTGTATAATTGTCTGGTATTCTTGGCGCTCTACCTTAGTTAATGCGCCCTCTTGCGATTTTTTCAAGAGTGCGTTTGCTCTTTGTTCGAAATACTGGTCTATCAAATAAATAAAAATATCAGAGAATTCCTGCTCAATGTTTTCTTCATCAAGCTGATGGTCCCAAAGCGCTAGCTTCTGCAGTGCTGAGTAATAGTCACTGTCGCGCCAGCTCTCAAGTACCTGCGCTGTTGTCATTGGCTTATTCGCACACTGTTTGTGAAGTTCAATGAACAACTCAACGCCATTTAGCTGAAGTGCCCGCAGTTCTTCCTTAACCGCTATTTTAGTGCCAAGCTGCGGGTATTGAAGCAGTAAAGATATCGCCTTTCTAATTGGCGTCATCTTAATTGACTCGGACTTAGGTCGCTTCTGATTAGGCTTATCAAAGTGTCGCTCTAACTGTGACGTTTCACGTCGAAGTATTTCAGCTAACCGTTGCATTAAAGCATCGCGGTAGTACCCACTGGCGATTTTCTCAATCAGTGGTTTTGCTGTACTGAGTAGCTGTGAGCGGCCGGCATCAGTACTAACGTCGATACCTTCCTGCAAGTGTTCAAAAAAGTATTCAGTGAAAGGCTTCGCTTGAGTTAATGCCTGTTCAAACGCTTCTTTGCCTTTATCTCTAACAACAGAGTCCGGGTCTTCACCTTCTGGCAGAAATAAAAAGGCCATATCAAGACCATCTTTTAATAAAGGTAGCGCATTTTCCAGCGCTCGCCAGGCGGCATCTCGACCCGCTCGGTCTCCGTCATAACAACAGACAACACGCGGTGACGTTCTGAATAAACGCTGTAGCTGTTCAGTTGTCGTTGCCGTACCCAGCGATGCAACGGCATAGTCAATACCAGCCTGAGACAACGCAACGACATCCATATAACCTTCAACCACCACCACTTGATCTGGTCGGCGCACAGCTTGTTGCATATGCCAGTAACCGTAGAGCTCACTACCTTTATGAAACAAACGCGTTTCCGGTGAGTTCAAATACTTTGGTCCGTCACCTTCAATGATTCGTCCACCAAAGCCGACAACCCGCCCGCGCCGATCGTGGATGGGAAACATAACCCGGTCACGGAAAAAGTCATAATGACGACCTTTATCGTTACGGTTAATGAGCTTCAGTTCGAGCAACTGTTGACGCTGTTTAGCACCTTGCCCGAAGGTTTTTAGCAAGCTGTCCCAGTCGTCCGGAGCATAGCCTATTTGAAAGCGCTTAACCGTTTCGCCGCTCAGACCACGCTTTTTCAGGTAGCTAATAACTTGCTCCGAACGCGCATGATGCTTTAACTGATGCTGATAAAACCGTGCCGCCTGATTCATTATCGCAACATCGTCCTGAGTTTGCTGTTGCTTCTTCTGCGCCGCTTGCGGGTTTTCCAGTTCCTCTCTGGGCACCTGCACCCCAAACAAACCTGCCAATTCTTCGACCGCGTCCGGAAACTGCAGACCATCGAACTCCATTAGAAAGTCGATAGCGTTACCATGGGCGCCGCACCCAAAGCAGTGATAAAACTGCTTGTCTTGGCTGACGGTGAAGGATGGCGATTTTTCGTTATGGAAGGGACAACATGCCTGATGGTTCTTGCCGGCTTTTTTTAGCGGCACACGACTGTCAACGACTTCAACAATGTCTGCTCTTTCGAGTAAATCATGAATAAAGCTTTTAGGGATCAAGCCTGCCATTGCCGTCTCAGTTTCAAGGTTAAAGAATCAACAGAAACACGAAAGCCGCGACAATAAGTCACGGCTTCCAGCACTTTACGAAAAAGTGAACACTCAAATTGTCGTTAAACGCTCTTAGTATAAACGAGTACGACGAGCGTTTTCACGAGCCAGCTTTTTAGCGTGACGTTTTACGGCCGCGGCTTTCTTGCGCTTGCGCTCTGCAGTAGGCTTTTCGTAGTGTTCACGACGACGAACTTCTGACAGAACACCTGCTTTTTCACAAGAGCGCTTGAAACGACGCAAAGCTACGTCAAACGGCTCGTTTTCTTTCACTTTTACGACTGGCATTAAAACATCACCTCGGATAAATTATCTATTTGATTAAAAATTAGCCGCTACTGGCTTAAATTGGTGCTGAATTGTACCGACTAAGATTCTGCTTGTAAAGTGTTATCCGATGTTTCAAAACCAATATCGTTGTCACTCAATAATGCCTTAACTTCCGACGATGCCATCAGCAGTTTTCCCAGCAAATTCTGGAACTCGTCAGGCCTATTTTTAAACGCTAATCCAAACTGCCATGCCCCAGGTCCAACAATATCCAAACTTTTTACATGGAAAAGCCCAAGTGACAAATCGTTACCCGGTTCAGTCACTGTTACGCTGGCTTGTAACCCGTCTTCGCCCTCCAGAGAAACCGGTTGAGTCCCTCGATATTGGAAACCAATACCTTTTCCCGATACATCGACAACGGTACCGCTTAATGGATTACCGTTACCCTCTGCATGATGCAGTTGAAGCTCTGCGCTACAGTTAACCGGAATGCGAGGAGATGTGCGTAAAGGCTGAATGTTCGCTTCTCGAGGATAACTCACAAACAATAACTTTTGCGGAAACTGTGTCATGCTGAGTAAATCGACCGTTCCTGTTACTTGCTCACCCGATGCAGCCACTGTGGTAAACGCAAATGTTTTATTCGCTTTTAACTGGGGCAATACATCCTGCCAACGATACTGGCGGGACAATTCAAGAATCAAGTAATCGGGGTATTGTTGGCCAACCAGCGTGATGTTCAATGTCTGGTAACCACCGTTTGACTGTAATGAAATTTGAGCAGGCTGCCGAAACCGGTTGTTCGCCAAAACACCTTTGCCATTCTGCATTAGTGCTGTCCTTTTTTATTATTATTTTATTAACCATTCATAATAGCGAATATCTGCTACTTTTTAAGTAAATACTCGATATTTATCGGTCGATGTCAATTGACGTCAGTTGTTATAAGGAGGGCTTTCGTTAGCTTGGATCCTGTTGTTTGCCGACTATGCTCGCTAGACTCTGAATTAGCTAGACAGTAAGGATGCGAACTTGGCTATTAGTTACTCCAGAGACACATTTCCATACCCGATACCCGAACGTTACCAATGCGAAGGCCTGCTTGGTTACGGCGGTAGCGGCTTGGTTTATAAAGCTTACGACCAGAGACTTCAGCGTACCGTGGCCGTGAAGTTCGCTCGCTCACCCTCGTTAGTCAGTCGTAACCGTTTGGTTCGCGAAGCTCGCTTACTGTCTCAGGTTTCACACCCTTCATTATGTCGCGTTTATGACATTGGTGAGCCAGAAGTCACCTCTTCATCTTTATTCCTTGTCATGGAGTATGTTGAAGGGACCAGGCTCGATAAACTCAATAAGCACTTATCAGTTAACGATGCGGTTGAAATTACCTATCAACTTGCCAATGCTTTAAGCGCACTACACAAGTCGGGGTACGCTCATAATGATGTGAAAGGACATAACATCATTTTGTCGAAACAGAAGCAGTCCGATGTGCCTGTATTGGTTGATTTAAGTATCGCTGAAAACGTTTCGAGAGAGTCTCAGCAACAAGATATCTATCAGGTTGGTGAATTACTGCTACTTCTTCTTGCCAGCATGACCCCTGATGTATTTTTAATGCAACCTGTAGCCGATAAGCGCCGATTGCCGTCAGGGCTGGCGGACATTATTAAGAAAGCACTCGCCGTCGACTCGTATGAGTCATTTACTGACATGTCGGAACTGGCTAATACGCTAGCTAAATGGCGAGCTAAATCTTACAAGCAACGAAGACGCCTGGGCTGGGCAACGGCATTGACCGCCTCCACCCTAATACTAGGAGGGCTGGCTCTTACCGCTTTCAATAAACTCGACACTTACGAAAGCATATACAGTGCCCCGGCTCATCAACATTCGCACGGGCAAGTATTTGCTCATTATACTGAGCATTTAATTGAAGACGGCAACTGGGAGAGAGCCCGGGAGACTGCCGAACTCGCGCTATCACACTTTGACAATGCAATTAGTGAGCATGAGGATGATTTGACGCATCAGCGTGAACGCATTGAGTTCCTGCTCGGGCTTGAGCCCATTTTTTCGGATACCGAGTACACCACCCGGCTATTGAACGCTCTAAATAATATGGGCGCTCCAGCTAAATATTCCAGACCAGATGCCGCGTATCACGTCCAAGCCAAAGCTTATCTGGCACTCGCTAGAGTGAACAAAAAACAGGAGCATTTAAGAGCTCGCTGGGTTGAACAGGCCTGGGCAGCGCTGAGTTCAGCACAGGAGCTTTCCTCTGCTGAACATTACTTGCCTACCCAGAAAATGCTTGAGAAGTTTCAGTCCAGCGGCGGAACTGACTGACCGCGCTGCTGATAAAACGCCTCGACAAACTTGTCGAATGTATCGTTATCTAACGCATCGCGCATATCACTCATGACCTTTTGATAAAAACGTAGGTTATGGATAGTGTTTAAACGCCCACCCAACATTTCATTGGTTTTGTCTAAGTGATGTAAGTACGCGCGAGAGTAATTTTTACAGGTGTAGCAGTCACAGTTTTCATCCAACGGACCGGTATCGGTTCTGTGCACCGCGTTACGTATTTTTACCACGCCAGAACTGATAAACAGATGGCCATTGCGCGCATTACGGGTTGGCATGACACAGTCAAACATATCGATACCACGACGCACGGCTTCAACCAAGTCTTCCGGTTTGCCCACACCCATTAAGTAGCGTGGCTTTTGCTCGGGCATTTTGGGCGCCGTGTGCTCTAAAATGCGCATCATGTCTTCTTTGGGCTCGCCTACCGACAAGCCGCCTATCGCGTAGCCGTCAAACTCAATGTCAGTTAAGCCTTTCAAGGAAATGTCGCGCAGCTCTTCGTACATACCGCCCTGAATAATACCAAAAAGCGCTGACTTATTTCCTTCGTGTGCTTTTTTAGAACGCTCAGCCCAGCGCAGAGACAACTCCATAGAGCTACGAGCTTCTGCTTGAGTCGCCGGGTATGGCGTACACTCGTCAAAAATCATGACAATGTCAGACCCAAGCTCGCGCTGAACCTGCATCGATTTTTCTGGCGTCAGTAAAATCTTCTCACCGTTAATTGGCGAACGGAAGGTCACACCTTCTTCGGTTATTTTTCTCAGCTCGCCAAGGCTGAATACCTGAAAGCCGCCTGAGTCCGTCAGAATGGGTTTATCCCAGTTCATAAAGTCATGCAGGTCGCCATGCTGCTGAATAATTTGCGTGCCCGGGCGAAGCATTAGGTGGAAAGTATTACCCAGACAAATCTGAGCCCCGGTATCTTTGACCTCTTCCGGGGTCATTCCCTTAACGGTCCCCAGTGTCCCAACGGGCATGAAAGCCGGTGTTTCTACGGTGCCACGCTCAAACTGCATGCGTCCACGGCGGGCACGACCACTGGTTTTATCAAGTTCAAATTTCATTGTCATAATGTATCACTTCAAAAATTGTCTGTTTATCGCTGCAACAGCATTGCATCGCCGTAGCTAAAGAATCGGTACTTTTCGTCAATGGCTTGCTGATAAGCATCCATAATTAAATCACGCCCAGCAAAGGCTGAAACCAACATAATGAGTGTCGATTCCGGTAAGTGGAAATTCGTTATTAAGCTATCGACCACTTTAAATTCGTACCCTGGATAAATAAAAATATCGGTGTCATCGAAAAAGGGCTCGATATCGTCACTACTTGAAGCATTTGCCGCTGATTCCAGCGAGCGTACGGAGGTCGTGCCTACTGCCACAACTCGCCCACCATTGGCTCTCGTCTCTTTTATAGCATTGCAGGTTTCTTCACTGACCTTTGCGTACTCGCTATGCATGACGTGATCATTGATATTTTCCACGCGCACCGGCTGGAATGTCCCCGCACCAACATGCAACGTTACATAAGCAAAGTTAACACCTTTGTTTCTCAGCTTTTCCAGAATATCGTCGTCGAAATGCAACCCCGCTGTTGGCGCTGCGACAGCTCCCGGCTCACGGTTATAAACGGTTTGGTAACGTTCTTTGTCGGAGCTTTCATCCGGACGGTCGATGTATGGCGGTAACGGCATGTGGCCATATTCATCAAGAATGTCCAATACGGGTTCTTCATGCTCAAATTTAAGCTCAAATAAAGTATCGTGCCGCGCTAACATAGTGACCTTTACAGCACCTTCCAAAAGCAACTCTGCGCCCGCTTTAGGCGAGCGGTTCGAGCGAACATGAGCTAATACACGATGCTCATCCAGCAGTCGTTCTATCAGCACTTCTACTTTCCCGCCGGATACTTTTTCACCCAGCAAGCGAGCAGGAATAACGCGAGTGTCATTAAACACCAGGAGGTCACCTGAGCTCAGGGTATCAACAATGTCAGTAAACTGTTTGTGCTCTATCGACTTTGACTCGGCATTGATCTGCAGCAGGCGACTAGCACTGCGCTGCTCCTGCGGATAACGAGCGATAAGCTCGTCAGGCAATTCGAACGAGAAGTCACTGACTTTTAAAGAAGACGGGTTATTTTCTGACATACCTGCGCTTTTTCTGGAACACTTTTAAAGCGCGGATTTTACTGGAAAGTTGGCAGCCTGTCACTGAAACAGGCTGCCTTTTCATGGCTTCTTAATTGGCGAAGCTTATGCCACGCCGAATATCGCCTTCAGGATATAGAAGAAGACAATAGACATAATGGCACCCGCCGGCAGGGTCACAACCCAAGACACAACGATATTGCGCACAACGCCTAAGTTAAGAGCGGCAATACCACGCGCCATACCAACACCCAGTACAGCACCTACCAGAGTTTGCGTGGTAGAGATTGGCAAGCCAGTACCTGACGCAAGCACGACGGTAGACGCAGCGGCCAGTTCGGCTGCGAAACCACGGCTAGGCGTTAAGTGGGTAATGCCTTTACCAATGGTCGCAATAACACGTTTGCCCAGCATTGCCAGACCGGCAACGATACCAATACCGCCTAGCGGAAGCACCCACCATGCCAACTGCGCTTTGCCACCTATTTCGCCGCCATTTGTTACGACACTGACAACAGCAGCAAGTGGTCCAATAGCGTTAGCGACATCGTTGGAGCCGTGGGCAAATGCCATGGCACAGGCAGTTACCACCATAAGTACCGCAAATACTTTCTCGACGTTGGTGTAATGCATGTCTTTGTCATCAGACGGGTTGAACTTAAGACGGCCAATGGCAAGTTTACCTATAACAAACACAAGCACAGCGATACCTAAAGCCCAAAGGTAGCCCTCCAGACTGCCTAAGTCTAAACCAACGTGCTTCAAGCCCTTTTTAATGGTAACCAACGATAGGACGAAGCCTGCAAGCCCCATGTAAAAAGGTACGTATCGTTGAGCCATTTTTAACGGGTTAGAGCGATCAAAAATGAGTTTTTGCGCACTCATAAATATGAGATAGGCAATAAAGCCGGAGATTGCCGGAGTAATAACCCAGCTCCCCACAACACCGCCAACTTTCGCCCACTGCACAGACTCCATGCTAACGCCAACCGCCGAAAAGCCGACAATGGCACCAATGATTGAGTGTGTTGTCGATACTGGCCAACCGAGGTAAGACGCGATAAGTAGCCAAAAGCCTGCTGCCAGAAGCGCAGAAATCATACCGAAAACAAGAAGCTCAGGCTGATCAACAAAGTAGGCTGAGTCGATAATGCCTTTACGTATCGTGGAGGTCACTTCACCACCGGCAAGATAAGCGCCGGCAAACTCGAAAACCATGGCAATTAAAATAGCTTGCTTAATGGTTAGCGCTTTTGAACCAACCGAGGTGCCCATTGCGTTAGCAACGTCATTAGCACCAATACCCCAGGCCATAAAAAAGCCGAACATTGCCGCCATGCCAATAAGCAGCATGCTGTAACTTGAAATAATATCCATAATTTAGACTCCGCTTAGACTCGCGCCAGCATCAATTCAAAACGTGCACCAACTCGTTCTGACAAGTCAGCTAAGTCACCCACCCAGTCCAAAATCCGGTATAAGAACATGGCATCTAGTGGGTTCATATCCAGCTCTATTTTGCGCAGGTCTTTGCGTAACTGGATTTGCAGTTTATCGGTGTCTGCTTCAATGGCATCAAGCTCTGCAATGAAGTCATCAACTAAGTCGCGCTCACGACCTTTAAAACCGGTTTCCAAGAGATCATCAAATTCACCGATAGTCTCTCTGGCTTTGGCTGCGGCATCAATACAGCGGTTTAAGTAAGCATCGAAGTCTTTTACCAGAGGTTCAGGAATGGTCAATTCACGGCCAGTCATAAGGCCTGAAATGTCTTTGGCTTTGTTAGCAATACGGTCTTGCTGCGAAACCAACTCAAGTAAGTCGGTACGCTCAACCGGCATGAATAAGCCACTTGGAAGGTTCAAACGGATTTTACGTTTTAGCTCGTCCGCTTTTTGCTCGTGCGTAACAATTTTACTACGAGCGGTTTCTGCCGACGCCCAGTCCTTAGCGTATACCGCTTTAAAAAATTCTTTAAGCGCCTCAGCGCAGCGGTGCACCTCGTCCATGTGCTCGATCATCGGTTTAATCGGGGACTTTGCAAATACCCCAAGGAATGAGTTCATTGACATAACCAGTTCCAATTTTTTCAGCTGTTGTTAGCTGCGCGAATGGTAGCGAAAAGTTTCTGTAAATGGAACCGTGATGTTTGATTAAATACTCATCGTCTTAGTTATAAATAAATAACGCTTGGATGCATGAAAAAGGCCGCGAAGATTTACTCAACGCGGCCTTTTAGGAACAATTAAGTCTGAATAGACCTTAAAACGTATAAACCAGAGTAACAGCTGTTTCCGTATCCAGCTTTTCAATGCTTTCATCAGATACGTTTGAGTTGTGCGTACCGCTGACAGAAAACTTCATTGCTAGTGAACTGTTAATGTTCGATGACAATGAGACTTCTGCTTTACTCTTAGTGTTGTCTTCACCCAGTTCAGATGACAGCAATGCATTGAACTTTGAGTTCTCGGAAATTTTCCAGTCAACACTGCCGGCTAAACGAAGAATCATTTGTCCTTCTGACTCAACAGGCGGCTCACCTTCTATTTGAATTGGTTTAGTTCGAGAATAACCCGGACCAATTTCATAGTCGGCGTATAAGTCTTCGTCATAACGGTAACGGGCACCATAACCGGTTGCGACCGTTGCCTGATACTCATAACCACTAAATTCATCTTCTTCATAAGAGCCGAAAACGAACAGTGACGAACGACTGTCCGGCGAAAACTTATAGTTGCTTTGCGCAGAGACAAACATACGGTCAGCGGTTTCTATCGACTCACCCGTTGACTGATCTTCTTGCTCTGCGGTGTAGTAGTCAATAACACCTTTGTGACGCCAGTTCTGGACGTCGCGCGATACATTAAGCTTACCTTTTAAGCTTTCTGTTTCGGTATTCCCTGACGTGTAGAGCAGACCAAATTCGGCACTTGCCGCCCATTCTTCAACCGTTTCCGTGTCCATATCGTCAGCATCGTCAAACATAAAAGTTTGCGCACTGGCCGAAACTGACAAAAATAAACTTGCAAACAATACTGATAAACGCACATTAACCCCTTTATTTTACAATTGCATTTAATTCACCGCTTTCATAGCGCTGGAACATGGTTTCTAGTGTTATTGGTTTTATTTTACTTGCCATGCCTGCACAACCGAAGGCTTCATAACGCGCTTTACAGATTTCTTCCATCGCCGTTGTTGCTGCCGCTAAGAATTTACGCGGGTCGAAGTTTGATGGGTTCTCTGCCAAGTGGCGACGGATAGCACCCGTTGAGGCTAAACGTAAGTCAGTATCAATGTTGACTTTGCGAACACCGTTTTTAATGCCTTCCTGAATTTGCTCAACCGGAACGCCGTAAGTTTCAGGAATTTCGCCGCCAAATTGGTTAATAACTTTCAGCCATTCCTGAGGCACAGATGATGAACCATGCATCACCAAGTGTGTACCCGGAATACGACGATGGATCTCTTTAATGCGATCAATGGACAAAATATCGCCTGTCGGTGGGCGCGTAAATTTGTAGGCACCGTGAGACGTACCACAAGCAATTGCCAAAGCATCTACATTAGTTGCTTTAACAAACTCAGCAGCTTCTTCTGGGTCGGTCAGTAGCTGATCGTGTGACAATTTCCCTTCAGCGCCGACGCCGTCTTCTTCACCGGCTTCACCGGTCTCTAACGACCCCAGACAACCGAGTTCACCTTCAACCGAAACACCACAAGCATGCGCCATTTCTACGGTTTGCTTAGTGACACGAACGTTGTAGTCATAGTCCGCAGGCGTTTTGCCGTCTTCCAGCAACGAACCGTCCATCATGACTGAACTAAAGCCTAATTGAATAGAACGCTGGCATACCGCCGGTGACGTGCCGTGATCTTGGTGAACAACCACAGGGATATGTGGCCACTCTTCAACCGCAGCCTGAATTAAGTGACGCAGGAAAGGAGCACCTGCGTACTTGCGTGCGCCTGCTGAAGCCTGAACAATAACCGGGCTGTCAGTTGCGTCCGCTGCCTGCATAATCGCACGCATTTGCTCAAGGTTATTTACATTGAACGCCGGTACACCGTAGTCGTGCTCGGCGGCGTGATCCAATAACTGTCGTAATGACACCAGGGCCATAAAAATACTCCTTTAAATTATAAAACTTGGGTTCAGGCGTCGTTTGCGCGCTCTTCTAAAACGGCCACTGCGGGTAAAGTCTTGCCTTCCAGAAACTCCAGAAATGCTCCGCCACCTGTTGAAATATAGCTTATCTTATCAGCGATACCATATTGATCAATGGCTGCAAGGGTGTCACCACCGCCCGCGATTGAAAAAGCATCGCTATTGGCAATGGCATCCGCAATGGCTTTTGTGCCATTTCCGAACTGCTCAAATTCAAATACGCCAACCGGGCCATTCCAAACAATGGTGCCAGCGTTAGTCAGCATAGAGGCAAGCTGCTCTGCTGTTTTTGGGCCAATATCGAAAATCATGTCATCGTCAGCCACAGCATCTACTGCTTTTGTTTCAGCTGTTGCTTCGGCACTGAATTCTTTGCCTGTTACAACATCCACCGGTAACGGAATATCACCGCCTTTGGCTTTCGCTTGTTCAACTAAACGGTTGGCTTCGTCTGTGAGGTCGGCTTCATACAGCGACTTACCGACATTATGACCGGCTGCAGCTACGAAAGTATTCGCAATACCACCGCCAACAATAAGCTGGTCAACAACACCACTTAATGACTCCAGCACCGTTAGTTTCGTCGATACTTTAGAGCCACCAACAATAGCAACTAATGGACGTTTCGGATTTTCCAATGCTTTGCCAAGAGCGTCTAATTCAGCTGCCAGCAAAGGGCCTGCGCAAGCGACTGGCGCATATTTAGCGACGCCATGTGTCGATGCCTGAGCGCGGTGAGCCGTGCCAAATGCATCCATAACATAAACATCACATAAGGCAGCTAGCTTCTTCGCCAGCTCATCATCGTTTTTCTTCTCACCAACGTTGAAACGTACATTTTCAAAAATAACCAGCTCGCCCGCTTCAATCTCAACGCCATCAAGATAGTCTTTGCACAAACGTACCGGGCAATCGAGAGCATCTGCCAAGTAGTCTACAACCGGTTGCATTGAAAACTGCGCATCGTATTCGCCCTCGCTCGGTCTGCCCAGGTGGGACATAACCATAACCTTCGCGCCGCCGTCCAACGCAGCTTTAATGCTTGGAATAGCCGCTTTCAGGCGAGCATCTGATGCGACTCTGCCGTCTTTAACCGGCACATTCAGGTCCTCGCGAATCAGTACTCGCTTATTTGATAAATCCAAATCGGTCATTGCTATGACAGACATGTAAACCTCTCTTCTGTAAATTCAGATTAAATCTGTTCGGCCATTTTGCGAGTCGTATCCAGCAAACGATTCGCAAAGCCCCACTCGTTATCACACCAGCATAAAAGCTTTACCAACCGCTTATGGCTAACGCGAGTTTGCGTACCATCCACAATTGACGAATGAGGATCGTGGTTAAAGTCGATAGAAACCAGTGGCTCTTCGGTGTAATCCAGAATGCCCTGCAACGCACCAGCGCTATGCTCTTTGAGCACTTTATTGACCATTTGCAGCGTCGCATCACTATTTAGCGTAACGCTTAGATCCATTGCGGTCACATTGGTGGTTGGCACCCGCACAGCAATGGCTTCAAAGCGTCCTTCTAGATGCGGCAATATACGTTCAATGCCGCGCGCTAACTTTGTATCGACCGGAATAATTGACCGTCCTGCAGCACGGGTACGCCGTAAGTCCGGATGATAAGCATCTATAACTTGTTGGTCATGCATAGCCGAGTGAATTGTAGTGATAGCACCTGAGTCTATACCAAAAGCGTCATCCAGCACTTTAATAACCGGAACAATACAGTTCGTGGTACAAGAGCCGTTGGAAATCACTTTATGTTCGGGGGAAAGCTCGTTTTCATTCACGCCGTAAATAGCGGTAAAGTCGACGTCAGGTTTACCCGGATGCGAGAACAGTACCCGCTTAACGCCATGTTTTAAGTAACGTTGACCGTCATCCTGGCTTCCGTAAACACCCGTGCAGTCAACAACAAAGTCAAGGTTATGAGATGACCAGTCGATGTCGTCAATGTCGGTTTCATGCGTTAGCACAATGTCATCACCGGCAACGTTCAACTTATCGCCGGACTGTGTCACTTTGAAACCAAAGCGACCATGACTCGAGTCATATTTTAACAAATGGGCTATCGCTTCCGACGCCGCAGGCTCGTTAATCAAAGTGACTTGAATACTATCTCGGTAATTATTTTCGTACAGTGCACGCAAAAAGCTTCGGCCAATACGACCGAAGCCATTAATTGCGATACGAACAGCTTTGCTCATTTACGCGTCCAATAAACGTTTGGCAGCGGCCACAGCGCTTTCAGCGGTAATGCCAAAGTGCTTGTATAAATCACCGGCAGGCGCTGACTCACCAAAAGTGGTCATGCCTATTACTTCACCGTTTAAGCCAACATACTTCAGCCAAAAGTCGGTAATACCCGCTTCAATTGCAACACGGCGTGTTACGTTTGCCGGTAAGACCGACTCTTTATATTCAGCGCTTTGAATATCAAACACATTAGTCGATGGCATTGAAACAACGCGCGCCTTACGCCCTTCTTTAGAGAGTTGCTCATAGGCTTCAACGGCCAAATCCACTTCCGAGCCAGTCGCAATGAAAATAATTTCAGGCTGACCTTCACAGTCTTTCAGGATGTAACCACCACGAGCAATACTTGCTACTTGCTCTTCGTCACGCTCTTGCTGCTGCATTCCCTGACGACTAAACACCAATGCCGACGGTGTTTTACTACTTTGTATTGCTGCCCCCCAGGCTACTGCGGTTTCCACAGAGTCACATGGGCGCCAGCATTGTAGGTTCGGTGTTTGACGTAAGTTTGCTAACTGTTCAACCGGTTGGTGTGTGGGGCCATCTTCACCCAGTCCAATAGAGTCGTGGGTGTATACAAAGATACTCGGCTGTTTCATTAACGCCGCCATACGAACCGCATTACGTGCGTATTCCATAAACATCAGGAAGGTCGCACCATAAGCTTTGAAGCCACCGTGCAGTGTCACACCGTTCATAATGGCTGACATACCAAACTCGCGTACACCGTAGTAAACATAGTTTCCACTAGCGTCGTCTGCGGTAACGCCCTTGGCGCCGTCCCATAACGTCAGGTTAGAGCCGGCTAAGTCAGCTGAACCGCCTAACAGTTCCGGCAATTTTGGACCCATCTCATTTAATACATTCAGCGACGCTTTACGCGTTGCAATGGCTTCCGGTGCGTTCTGTAGTTTTTGTGCGTAGTCAAAAACGGTTGTCGAGAAGTTTTCCGGCAGCTCGCCATTCAGGCGACGCTTCAACTCTTTTGCGAGCTCTGGGTGCTCTTGTTCATAAGCCACCCAACGCTTGTTCCACGATGACTCCACCGCTGCGCCTTTGTCTTTTGCTGACCACTGCTGATAGACATCAGCAGGGATTTCAAAGGCATCGTGCGACCAGTTCAACTGTTTGCGAGTAGCTGCAATTTCATCGTCACCCAGAGGTGCGCCATGACAGCTTTCAGAGCCTTGCTTATTCGGCGAACCAAAACCGATAACAGTTTTACAGATAATCAGTGTTGGCTTCTCAGTTTCTGAGCGTGCTTCTTCAATAGCTTGTGTAATTGCTTGTGCGTCATGACCGTCAACCGCTTCAATAACCTGCCAACCGTAAGACTCAAAGCGCTTAGCAGTATTATCGGTAAACCAGCCTTCAACCTCACCGTCAATTGAAATACCGTTGTCGTCGTAAAACGCAATCAGCTTGCCAAGACCTAGGGTGCCCGCCAAAGAGCATACCTCATGAGAAATGCCTTCCATCAAGCAACCATCACCCAAGAATGTGTAGGTGTGGTGGTCGATAATATTGTAGTTTTCGCGATTAAATTGTGCCGCAAGTACTTTCTCTGCCAACGCCATACCAACAGCATTAGCAATACCCTGACCCAAAGGGCCGGTCGTCGTTTCAATACCAGGGGTATAACCATACTCGGGGTGGCCAGGGGTTTTAGAATCCAGCTGACGGAATTGTTTTAAATCATCAATGCTTAAGTCGTAACCCGTCAAATGCAGCAATGAGTATATCAACATAGAGCCATGACCGTTCGACAGCACAAAGCGGTCGCGATCAGCCCAGTCCGGGTTATTCGGGTTATGCTTTAGGTAGTCACGCCACAGCACTTCTGCGATATCTGCCATGCCCATTGGCGCGCCGGGGTGTCCCGACTTGGCTTTTTGAACTGCGTCCATGCTGAGTGCACGGATGGCATTGGCGAGATATTGACGATCTGACATGAAAAACCCCCTGAGGATGAAGAGCAACTTGCGATGCGCGTATTCTCCACATTTCAGGGGGTACAAGCAAATTTATTGGTTAATTTCTGGCTAAATATCGGCCTGTAAATCGGCAGCCTTGTCCGTTTGTTCCCATGGCAAGCCATCACGACCAAAGTGCCCGTATGCCGCTGTTTGCTTATAAATAGGACGCTCTAAGTCGAGCATTTTAATTAAGCCATAAGGACGTAAATCAAAATGACGGCGCACCAGTGCAATTAATTGCTCCTCTGAGTGCTTAGACGTACCGAAGGTATCAATGCTAATAGAGGTCGGTTCAGCAACACCAATAGCGTAAGAAATTTGCAATTCGCAACGCTCTGCTAAACCGGCTGCAACCAGGTTTTTAGCAACATAGCGGGCAGCATAAGCCGCACTACGGTCAACTTTTGACGGGTCTTTACCTGAGAAAGCACCACCACCGTGACGTGCCATACCGCCATAGGTGTCGACAATGATCTTACGACCCGTCAAACCACAGTCACCCATAGGTCCGCCAACAACAAAGCGTCCGGTTGGGTTAATATGGAATTGCGTGTCTTTGGAAATCCACTGCTCCGGCAATACCGGTTTAATAATTTCTTCCATCACCGCTTCGCGCAGTGTTTCCTGAGTAATATCTTCTCTGTGCTGCGTCGACAAAACCACAGTATCAATGGCAACCGGCTTGCCGTTCTCATAAACAAAGGTCAGCTGGCTTTTGGCGTCAGGACGTAACCAGTCCAGCGTGCCGTTGTTACGCACTTCCGACTGACGTTGCATCACTCGATGCGCATAAGTAATTGGTGCAGGCATTAGAACGGAGGTTTCGTTCGAGGCATAGCCAAACATCAGCCCCTGGTCACCTGCGCCCTGTTCTTCAGGGTGAGCACGGTCAACACCCTGGTTAATATCGCCACTTTGCTTGCCTATGGCGTTTAAAACCGCACATGACGCACCGTCAAACCCCATATCGGAATGTCGATAGCCGATGTCTTTGACGGTTTGACGAGCCAGGTCTTCAACATCAACCCAGGCTTTTGTTGAAATTTCACCGCCAACCAGCACCATGCCGGTTTTAACGTAAGTTTCACAAGCAACACGGGCTTTAGGATCTTTTGCTAAAATAGCGTCTAAGACCGCATCAGATATCTGGTCGGCAATTTTGTCCGGATGCCCTTCGGACACTGACTCTGAGGTAAACAGGTGACGTGACATATGCCCACTATTCCTTTATTTTGATGAAATCACTCAATACTGGTTGCATAATGTAACCGATCACTCTGTTTTTTTCTACTTCTGGACGTCTAAAAGTCCGAATAAGGCGAATAGCATGCGAGTACCGCGGATCTATCACCCTGATCCCATCGACCTAAACGTTGAAGCCGAACTGAGTGCTGACGGTTTTCAACACTTGATCAAAGTGCTGCGTTTAAACGTAAACGATAGCATTGTCCTGTTCAATGGGGACGGCAAAAACTACTCGGCAACCATCACTCATGTTGCGAAAAAGTCTGCGTCCTTTAAGGCAACCGCAGCCGAAGCGAACGATATTGAATCTCCGGTTCATGTGCACTTAGGGCAAGTTATTTCGCGTGGCGACCGTATGGACTTCGTGTTGCAAAAATCAGTGGAGCTGGGGGTCAGCGAAATTACGCCGTTGTTTAGCGAGCGCTGCGGCGTAAAGCTCAGCGGTGACAGGCTCGAAAAAAAGCAGCAACAATGGCAGAAAATAGTGCGCTCGGCTTGTGAGCAATGTGGTCGTAGTGTGGTCCCGGAAGTCAAAACGGCACAGACGCTGGAAAACTTTATAAACAACAGCTTTGACGGCTTGCGGTTAACGCTCGATCCAACCGCAGAACAACCGCTGTCATCTTATACTCAAGCTGACAAGGGTATTCAGTTACTGATTGGTCCCGAAGGCGGTTTTACCGATGACGAAGTCAGCAACGCGGCAAACCAGGGCTTTAAACCCATGAAGTTAGGCCCAAGAATATTAAGAACAGAAACCGCAGCGCTCTCTGCTTTAACCGCTGTGCAGTATCAGTTTGGCGATTTACGCTAAAGGAGTTTATATGAAAAAGTTAGCAATGGTGATGGACCCTATCGCCGACGTAAAGACCGAGAAAGATACCAGCTTCCGCTTATTACTCGAGGCACAAGCGCGCGGTTATCAATGCTTCTACCTGGAGCTGGGCGACTTAGTTATCGACAACGGAAACCCGATGGCGTTCGCACAGGAGGTCACTGTCCGCGACCAAAAAACTGACTTTTATGACCTTGGTGACAGCGAATACCTGCCTTTGGAAAGCTTCGATGTCATTATGATGCGCAAAGATCCGCCGTTTGACAGCGAATTTCTTTATGCCACGCACATGTTAGAGCTTGCCGAACATCGTGGCAGCCTGGTCGTGAATAAGCCGCAAAGCCTTCGTGACTGTAATGAAAAGCTATTTACGTCGTGGTTTGCTGACGCCATTGCTGACACGGTGGTGAGTGCTCGCGCTGACGTCATAAAGGCGTTTCACAAAGAGCACGGCGATGTCATTTTAAAGCCGTTGGATGGCATGGGCGGCGCTTCAATTTTTAAAGTCACCGAAGACGGTAACAACCTGGGCGTCATTATTGAGACCCTTACCGAAAAGGGACAGCGCTACGCCATGGCTCAGAAATATTTGCCGGAAATTAAAGACGGTGACAAGCGCATTCTGATTATTGATGGTGAGCCGGTTCCGTACTCATTAGCCCGCATTCCCAGTGCCGGCGAAACCCGCGGTAATTTAGCGGCAGGCGGCAGCGGTCGCGCACAACCGCTTTCCGACAGTGACTGGGCGCTAGCACGTAAAGTTGGACCTGAACTGAAAAAAAGAGGCCTTATTTTGGTTGGTCTGGATGTCATTGGCGACCGTATAACAGAAATAAACGTAACCAGCCCAACCTGCATGCGGGAAATTGAAAACGCTTACGATATCAATATCGCCGAATTGGTGTTTAAAGCTGCTGAGTCGAAATTAAATTGAATTTCCTCTTTGCGCCCCCATATCGGAAGTAGAGATTATCGTTAAGGAGTCGGTGAATCGATGAACAGCTTACAAAACCATTTTTTGATAGCAACACCCATGCTAAACGATCCAGCGTTTAAACGGACCGTTACCTACATTTGTGAGCACAATGAAGAGGGCGCTATGGGGCTGGTCATTAACCAGCCTGCGGAGCTCAGCGTCACGTCGTTACTGGATAAATTAGAAATTGTTTACCCGGATAACAACGAGTATCTGCAAGGCCAGGTTTATCAAGGCGGCCCTGTCGGTCGCGAGCGTGGTTTTGTCATTCACCCGCCACAAGATAACTGGCGTGCGAGTATGAAAATGAGCGACGATATTATGGTCACCACATCGCGTGATATTTTGGAGGCGCTGGGCTCTTCGGCCGCACCGCAGCACTTTTTGCTGACACTGGGTTACGCGGGTTGGGAAGCGGGCCAACTAGAAGAGGAAATGGAAGAGAACTCTTGGTTAGCGATACCTGCCGACCCTGAGCTTTTATTCAATACTCCTGTCAGTGAGCGGTGGCAAAAAGCGACCGAGAAGCTCGGTTTCGATGTTTGGAAATTGGCGCCTGACGTAGGACACGCATGAGCACCATAATTGGCTTTGACTTTGGCACCAAGAGTATCGGAGTTGCCGTTGGTCAAAGTGTTACCGGGACAGCGTCACCGCTTAGCGCTTTAAAGGCCAAAGACGGCATTCCTAACTGGGACGCTATAGAGCAGTTATTTAAAGAGTGGCAGCCAGAGCGCCTGGTTGTGGGTCTACCTTTAAATATGGATGGTAGCGAGCAACCACTGACCCAACGTGCCAAAAAGTTCGGTAATCGCTTACATGGACGTTTCGGCTTGCCCGTATCTTTTCAAGACGAACGGTTGACTTCAACGGCTGCACGCGAAGAGCTATTTAACAGCGGCGGCTATAAAAAACTCGAAAAAGGACTTGTCGATAGTCAAGCCGCACTGCTAATTGTCGAGGATTTCTTGAGCAATTCTTTGCCAACAAGCAATAATTCGTTATAGTGTGCTCAGTAATCAGTTGATGTGACAGGAGCTGACCTTGTTTGGTAACGAAGAACCGTATTCAGTTACGGGCAATACAATTCTCTTAAAAGACGAGAACAAGAAAATTCTCTTAATTACTGGGCCTAAATACGACAACATTCTCGTATCGCGCAGTGGTGTTGAGTTTACTGACCTTCCGCCAGAGCGTAGACCGGGGCTTAGACTGGTGTCTTTATTAGAAGTCTTTAAGAAAGAAAAAACCTACTTTTTTGTCCGTGCGGGCGGTGTCGAGTACCAAATCGACCTTAAATTCGAAGAAAGCCCCATTACGGAAATGAAGTTTTAAGGACGTTAAGGAAGCCAGCGTGACACATCATAACGGTGCGTTTTTCTGGCTTTCTCTCAGTTTTTTACTGTTATTTTCCTCGAGCAGCCTTGCTCAATCTTTTTTTCAGCTTGATGAAAAAGACAATCAGCTCCACTTTTCGTATCACTGGGACGACTTCGATGGTAATCAAAACGCCATAGAGTTTTCCGCCCACAAAAAAGACTTCCTGGAACCCTTAAAGCGTTACCGCGGATTTAATCGTGAACGCAGTCAGCGTGAATTAAGCCGCCAGCTCAATCGATACATTCGCCAGCAAAATTGGCAGGGTATTCAAGCAAAACTAACCCCCAGGCAGCAAAGCGTGGAACTAGTGACAAGTCGGGCGAGAAATCAAGAGCAGCAAGCTCAACTCGAACAGTACAAGAGACGCTTGCGCGAGTACTACAATGAGCGCTGGACTGACTATCTGGACTCCAATTTCTACGAAAGTATCTCACTGCCACCTGGAGAGCGAGGCATCATTCCAGACCATGCCGCTATAGCCAGTGAAATGGAGAACGTCATAAAGCCGCTAATTAATGCGATTGGCGAGCAGTTGGGTGACAATACACAGCGAAATTACATTAATTATGTGACCAGCTTCCTACAGCAAATACCTTACAACGAATTGACCAACAAACTCGACAGCCGGGGCGATGGCTTTATTCCACCGAATCAACTGATTTATTACAACCAAGGCGACTGCGACAGCAAAGTGACGCTAATGACGGCTGTTATGCGTAACATAATCAATAACGCTAAAATGGCAATTATTTACTTACCCAAGCATGCGGTTTTCGGCATCAATATAAGCAAACGTGACAGTGACACGACCATTGAGCATGAGGGCATTCAATACGTGCTGGTTGATGTTACCGGCCCCGCCGCTATGCCGGCGGGAACCGTAGGTGAAGATACTGAGTTTCATATTCGTACCGGTCAGTACACTGTAAAACCCGTGAATTAATTTCCCCGCTTTATAAATGCTCTTCCGCAAATTGTGCCAAGGAGCTGCGTACCACACCGTTTAAGTTAACAGTCGCACTGCCCGGGTAATCTTTAAAACGTTCCACAATATAAGTCAGGCCCGATGTGACCGCGGTTAAGTAATAACTGTCTATTTGCGCCAGGTTCCCCGATACAATCAATTTCGTGTTCTCCCCACAGCGAGTTATGAGTGTTTTAAGCTGTGAGGCCGTTAAATTCTGCGCTTCATCCAGAATGACAATGGCGTTTTGAATACTGCGTCCACGCATAAAGTTTAAAGACTTAAACTGAATGTTCGCCTTTTTCATAATGTAGCTAAGACTCGACTCCATGCTTTCATCATGCTTGTGTAAAGCTTCCAGTGAGTCGGTAATAGCCGATAGCCAAGGTGCCATTTTTTCTTCTTCCGTACCTGGCAAATAGCCTATCGACTCAGCAATTTCCGGCGTATTGCGGGTCACAATAATTTTTTCATAAATGCCCTGCTCGACTACCATTTGCAAAGCCGCCGAAAGCGCCAAAAAGGTTTTTCCGCTCCCGGCAGGCCCCGTTAGAATGACCATATCCATATGGGTGTCTAATAAAGCATGCAGCGCCATTGCCTGATAGATATTTTTTGGTCGCACTCCCCAGGCGTCATACGACATTAACCGTTCAACGCCTAAGTCCATAAGGGTTACCGAGTCTTTGTCGTAGGTATCCACCCGGGCCGCAAAGCTGCTGGTTTCATCAATAATATATTCGTTGGCAAAAACCTGCGGCAGCAGCTCACGCCCCATTGTATGGTAGGCATCGCGTCCTTCCTGATGGGTTTCCACGCTACCGACCTGCGACCAGAAATCCCCTTCAAATTTATAAAAGCCTTTGGTCAGTAAGCGAATGTCGTCAATAAGCTGATCGGTGCGGTAGTCTTCGACATATTTCATGCCTGCACCTTTGGCTTTCAGGCGCATGTTAATGTCTTTTGTCACCAGCACGACCCCTGCCGGAGATTTATCCTTCTGAATTTCTAACGCCGCCTGAATAATGCGGTGGTCGTTCTCGGACAAAGACAGAACCGACTCTTTCTGCTCCAACTGATAGTCCGGGAATATTGCCAAGGTGCCTTGAGCGTTGTGCTCGCCGTGCATCCGACTGAGTTTTACACCGTCTATGATTTCATCCGGCCGAGCCTCTTTTAATGCCTCTTCTAAAGAACGAATCGCCACCCTAGCCTCACGGCTGACGTCTTTATTTCGGTCTTTAATTTTGTCGAGTTCTTCGAGAACAACCATTGGGATAATAACGTTGTGCTCGTCAAAGTTGAGAAAGGCAAGAGGGTCATGCAGTAGAATGTTGGTGTCGAGGATGAAGTATTTACCCGCTTTATTTTCAGACATAGGCGTTTACCTTTTGTCGTTACTGTTTAATTACAGCTTAGCCTAAAATTAATGACAAAATAGTGACACAGAGAAAATTTTTTCTCGGAATTTTTCGGCGAATTAAGTACCATTGCCGCCCTTAAATAAAGCGATTGGGAGTTCTGCAGTGAGCGAATTTAGAGTCGGCCAACGGTATCTCAGTGAAACCGAAACAGAAATGGGGCTTGGCCTTATCACACAAGCAGAGGGACGCCACATAACCGTTATGTTTCCTGCCAACGGTGAGGTGCGCTTATATGCTGCACAAGAAGCGCCTTTAGCCCGTTACTTATTGCAGGAAGGACAACAAGGAAAGCACGCCGAGGGCTGGGCCTTTATTATTGAGGAGCTGTCTGAAGCGGCAGGCATTGTCACTTACCACGGCACACGCGAAGACACACAAGAGAGTGTTGCGGTACCCGAACCACAGTTGTCGTACCAAATAGACAACAACCCAGCGCTGACCCGTTTACTGGCAGGACAAGCCGACCGCTTAGATATGTATCAATTGCGCTGCGAAGCGAATCAGCATTTGGCTGCTTATCAAAACAGCGAAGTCGCCGGACTTTTGGGTGTGCGCACACACTTACTGCCACATCAGCTATATATTGCAAAAACAGTGGCTGACCGCTACCACCCTCGCGTTCTTTTAGCCGACGAAGTAGGCTTAGGTAAAACTATTGAAGCCGGTATGATCATAAAGCGCCGACTGATGACCGACCGCTCCGGTCGGGTTCTGATAGTAGTGCCTGAATCGCTCATGCATCAATGGCTCATCGAACTGCGCCGCCGCTTTGCTTTAAACTTCACCCTGTTTGACGAAGAGCGTTGTGAGCAAGCCTCGGAAGATACAGAAAACCCGTTTCTCACTGAGCAGCATATTATTGTCAGTAGTGGCTTTATTAAAGAGCCGAAATGGCAAAGTGCTTTGTCGGACGCTGATTTCGACTTACTCGTCATTGACGAAGCGCACCACTTACAACCCGACGCTGATGAGTTTGCGCAAGTCAAAGCACTGTGTGAATCCATTCCCGGACTATTGCTGTTAACAGCAACGCCTGAGCAAGAAGGTTCGGAAGGACACTTCCTGCGTTTGCAACTGCTTGACCCTGATCGCTTCAATGACTACGAAGCCTTTTTAAAAGAGCAAGAGCATTACAAAGAGCTCGCCGAACAAGCAGAATCAATTACCGATAGCGAGAAACTCGATGAGCTTCTCGATAAATACGGTACCGGCCGAGTCATGTTCCGAAACCGTCGTGCGGACATTGGCGGCTTTCCCGAGCGCCGTTTCCACGCCATAGAACTGCCCGAGTTTACGCCAGAAGAGGGTATGCCCTGGTGGATGGATGATCCACGAGTCGACTGGCTCATTAACCACCTTAAAGAGAATCGCAATACTAAAGCGCTCCTCATTTGTAAAACTGCTGAGCAGGTACTCGACTTATCGGAAGCATTGCGCGTTTTAGCCGGGGTTCAGGCGGCCACCTTCCATGAAGGCATGACACTGACTGAACGTGACCGTTCCGCAGCATTCTTTGCAAGTGAAGAAGACGGCAGCCCAGTGTTATTATGCTCTGAAATTGGCAGCGAAGGCCGTAACTTTCAGTTTGTTAGCCAACTGATTTTATTCGATTTGCCAACCAACCCCGATTTACTCGAGCAGCGCATTGGCCGTTTAGACCGAATTGGTCAGCAAAATACGATTGATATCTATCTGCCTTATACTTCAGGTTCAAGCGAATCCATTTTGCTGCCGTGGTATGAACAAGGCATGAATGCCTTCCGCCAGTGTAATGCCATTGGTCGTAAACTTTACGACGCCTTTGGCACCTTCATTGAAGCGGCACTTCAAAAACATCAACCCTTGTCCGACGACATTATTCAGCAAACCCAAGAGTTGAGTGATGCATGGCGTGAACTTAATAAGCAGGGTCATGACAAACTGCAGGCAATGAACGCCTGCCGCCCCGAGCAGGCCGAGCGCATTATCGGGAATATTGAAACAGACTCAGACGTCGATACCGTCGCGGACTTTATGCTCGCATTTTGGGACCGCTTTGGTGTCAATAACGAAGTACTGGACGAGAACCGTTGGTTTATTCGCGCCAGCGAACACATGCGCATACCAGGGCTTCCAGGTCTGCCGGAGGATGGCATTACTGTCACCTTCGACCGGGTAACAGCACTTAACTTTGAAGACGTAGACTTTCTTAGCTGGGACCATCCGATGGTTCAGGCCGCGTTAGAACTGCTGTCCGCCGACGACTTTGGCAGTACGTGCGTTGCTCAAATGAAAAACACCGCCATTCCGGCAGGCAGTTGGTTTCTCGAACTGGACTTCACCAATACAGTAACGGCTCCTGCTAAAACCGCGGCTCAGGAATTTTGTCCGCAAGGTAACCTGCGTTTGTTACTCGACAGTCAGGGCCGAGAGCTGTCCGATAAAGTCTCCCGTGAGCTACTTGATCAGCAAGCCAGTTTTCTCGACAAAAAAACCGCTCGTCAAATTTTGAAGCAGCTACGAGGGCCGGCTCAAGACCTGATACACGGAGCCCAGGACCAAGCTCGCAGTTGGCAAGAACGGTTGGTTAAGGCGCAGCAAGAAAAAATCAGTGAGGCACTGCAACGCGAGCTCAAGCGTCTGGAAGCATTAAAGGACGTGAACCCATCCGTTCGTGAGTCAGAAATTGAGGCTCTCAAAGAACGCCAAGCCACTTTGTTGGCGGCAACCGAGCAGCCGCAACTGTCGCTAACGGCTATTCGCATATTGGTGAATAATCACTAATGGCCCTTTTGCATTATCGACCACCGTTAGAGCCTTACCTAAAAGTTATTTACGAGGACTCTGAATTGCTGGTGGTTGATAAGCCAGGGGGCTTGCTCAGTGTGCCTGGTAAGCATATTGAGCATCGCGACTCTGTATATACCAGGGCACAGCGTGTGTTACCCGATATTCGAGTTGTTCACCGCCTCGACATGGCGACCTCAGGTGTCATTCTGCTGGCAAAAACTCGCCATGCTCAAAGCCACATTAGCCGTCAATTTCAACAGCGCGTGACTAAAAAGACGTACATTGCTGACGTGTGGAGCCGCTTACCAGCGCGACAAGGTGTTGTTGAATTGCCGCTGTCGTGTGACTGGCCGAACCGCCCCCGCCAACACATGGACTTCTTCACCGGCAAAGACAGCACCACGGGTTACCGCGTGTTAGCAACTAATGAAAACTATTCACGGGTTGAGCTCTACCCGCATACCGGACGTTCACACCAGCTTCGCGTGCACATGCAGGCGTTAGGTTGCCCCATTTTGGGGGACAAGTTTTACGCACACACTAACGCCTTTAACATGACTGAGCGATTACACTTACACGCTCATTCATTAACGATTGCCCACCCTCTCACCGAGCAAGCCGTTACTTTCACAAGCCCGCTGCCTTTTTAATTTTTTACGCCTTTTTATTATCAAGTTCCGTTCCCTAAAGCCGATATTACGACTATGAAACGTCATTTTCTTATCGCCTTTTTGCTGTTTTTCGTCACTGCTCCTGTGTTGAATGCACAGGACGATTTGCAGCGTTACCTTCCCGAAGACCAGCTTCATTGGTTAACGGACGGTGACGCTGCACGCTTTTTAGTGCTAAAAAAAGAATATTTACAGGCGTTTGAGAGTGGACAAATGACGCTTATTCCCGACTGGCATTATCATCCGCTGCAGTCATTTTATGTCAGTTATTTGTACAACGTCGCACCGGACTTTGGCTGGACCACCTGGGCGTTGACACCACCGGATAACACAATTCGTACAGACAACCTGCAAACGCCCGCTACAAGCACGCATTTTCCACAGCAAGCCGATGACAGTGTATTTGAACCTTTAGTTGCTGCGCTTGAAAACCGCATAGCGCTATTGCAGGACGAAACCCTAAGCCGGCCTGGGTTTGCCGTTTGGGTTGTAGAGGGAATAACCGCCGATATTACGTTGCGGTTACTCGAAAAAACGCCCTCAATGATGCCCGATGCATTGGTGATAGTGAATGCTTACATTCCTCAGTATCACTTCAACAAAGCGCTGTCGGAACGAATCGCTAAGTCGCCGCTGCCTATTCTGGATATTCGAACTGCCGAGAGTAATCACTGGCTCGACGCTCAGTGGACGTTACGAAAAAAGCTCGCCACCAAATACCAACACGTTTCTTACCGTCAGCGAAAGCTACTCAGTTCCGGTAACTCAGGACAAAAAGAGCTGCGCTCTACCGTAAAAGGCTGGCTCGAATTTCACGGTTATTAACCACAACTACCGAATGTTTCGGTGCTCTTTTACCTGTTCATACGCCGCCTGAATGTCACGAGCTTTTTGCTGCGCCTGCTTCATCACCTCTTCCGGAAGCCCTTGTGAAGCCAGCTTGTCCGGATGGTGTCGCGCCATCAACTTCCTGTACGCCTTTTTAATTTCCGCATTGCTGTTTTTTTCAGTGACACCCAATATTTGGTAAGCGTCTTCTAAATCACTTTTCGTCGACGACTGGCGTCCACCGCTGCCGGCGTGACTGCGCTGACGCTGTTGATGAAAGCGAAACGCCGCTTTTTCCATCATTAGCCACTGATCGAGCTGAAAACGCGTAAAACCTAAGGCTTTCGCCACGTCCACCAAGACTTCATGCTCAGCTTTTTCAAGCACGCCATCGTTCAGCGCCAGGCCAATTAATTGCTCCATGAACAGCTGAAGAACATCTCGATTGCCGTAAAACGACGCACTAAAATCTTTCATCACTTGTTGCAATGGAAAAGTGGGTTCTTTGCCTTCACGAAAAGCATCTTGCGCTTCTTTGGTGGCATCTGTTCCCAGTTTTAATTGCTGCATTAAATACTGCGCTTGTGCAATGTCACGCTCAGTCACTCGCCCTTTCGCTTTGGCCACATGCCCCATCACCGCAAATAGGGTATAAATAAAGTTTGCATCCCCCACCGCTTTTTCAGCACCGTATAAGAAGCGTCCCCAGGCACCCCGCTTGGAAAAGTCCTGAGCCATACCACGGTCAAACCAATGACCAACCAACGCCCCCAAAATAGCCCCGGGCCACTTCATAAAAGCGAAACCGGCTAACGCACCTATTACCTTTCCCCAAATCATTGATACTTCCTTACTTGTTGATTCAGTTGCTCAAGCCGCTCGGGTGTGCCTACATCTGTCCAAAGACCTTTCATTACAGAGGCAAGGACGTTTTGTTCTGATATGGCTTTCTCAAAAAACGGTTTTAACGGAAGTTTGCCCTCAGGGTATGGCTGCAGTAACTCTTTTCGATACAAGCCAATACCCGCAAAGGTTTTTGATTCACCTAGCGGCTTTTCAACTAAGCAGCCGTCGACAACACCAAAGTCACCGTCAGGATTATGCGGTGGGTTATCAACCATCAGCAAATGCGCCAGCTTATCATCGGGTAGGCTTTTCGGCAGCTCAGAGTAATCCCAGTCTGTCCAAATATCCCCGTTAATGACCCAGAAAGGATCATCTCCGAGCAGCGGCAGCGCTTGAATAATACCGCCAGCGGTTTCAAGTCCGCCCTCGGGCTCCGGAGAGAATGACACCTGAAGCTGCCAGTCAGAGCCGTCTCCAACAAAGTGTTCAATTTGCTCGCCTTTCCAGGCTTGGTTAATAACCACTTCAGTCACTCCTGCCTTTGCGAGCTTTTCTAAGTGGAAAGCCAACAAGGGCTTTCCGGCGACAGGCAGCAGGGGTTTTGGCTGGTTATCGGTCAGTGGACGCATACGTTGCCCGCGACCTGCAGCTAAAATCATTGCTTTCATTGCTGCTCCCACGCTGGCAACACACGCTCATTGAGCCAGGCGTTATATTCTTCCAGCTCACTGTATCGCTGGCTGACGCGTTCTAAATAACCCAAGGTTCTGGGCACGTCCTGCAGGTACCCCGGCTTTTTATCGCGATGTGCCAGGCGTGCAAAAATGCCTGCCGCTTTGGTATGACGCTGCATGCCCATTAAGTCAAACCAATGCTGCCATTGGTCTGATCCAGTCTGTGCCGCCAACCGATTCGTTTCTATTAAATGTTGGCGCAAACGATCACTCAACTCATCAACCAATTCATCGGGCCACTCAATATAGCAGTCGCGCAATAGCGACACCGCGTCATAAGTAATAGGACCCACTACTGCATCCTGAAAGTCGATAATGCCAATACGGTCATCGCTCAGCAGCATTAAGTTTCTGGAATGGTAGTCGCGATGCACGCCAACCTGGGGTTGCGACAATGCATTACTGATCATTTTATCGCAAAAGTCGTTCCAAATACGTTCATCTTCAGGCTGCCAGCTTATGGTTAAATGGGTTCCCAACAACCAGTCCTTGAACAACCCTAACTCACGTTCCAACAGCGCTTTATCAAACTTGGGCAAGTCCCCTTTTCGGGTGTTGGTGACATCCATAATATTAGGTAATGCAGCAAGGGCTTGCTCATAAAATTGACGGGCATTGCGCGCGTGAAGCTTACTCAGTAACAAAATTTGGCCAAAATCTGACTGCAGCATAAAGCCATGTTCAGTGTCGGCCGCAATCACTTCCGGTACAGTAACGCCAGCATCACGGTACGCTTCAGCAACCGCCAAAAAAGGTTCCATAGGCTCTTTATCTGGAGGACAGTCAACCGCAATAAGGGTCTCACGGCCGTTAGTCGCCCTAAAATAACGACGAAAACTGGCATCTCCCGACACCACTTCCAGGGTAGGTTGTGTTACTCCGGTTTGCGACTCACACCAGGCTTGCAGAGCCAGCTCTCGCTTGTCTTCCAAAATGTCCTCCAGAAATATGCTTTATGTGCCTAAACTTGCAGTGTATCAAATAGCGAAACAAACAAAATTGCTTTATTATATTGCCCTTTACGCAGATACAATAACGCTAACAACAACAAAAACGGATGACTCATTTGTTACTTAGGCTTACCACAGTAACGTCGCTACTGGCTGTCCTGATTTTAACGCTTTCAGGTTTGGCATCAGCAGCGCCGCAAAATTCAGTATCCCAACCTATGGTATGCCAGGCAGTGCCTGTTGAGAGCATCGCCGATAAGTCCGTGCGCCTGCAAGCAACAAAGGCAGGTGAGATAGGCGTTGAGTCTAAGTCGGCTCGTATTTTATCCAATGACAAAGCTTACTTTGAAGGTAATGTCATTATTCAGCGCAATGGCCAGTGGCTGTCAACTCAAGCGGCAACCCTTGATCAGCAAAAAGGTCAAATTGAAGCCAGCAATGGTATTAACTTCAGCGACGGCTACTTAAACGTCAGTGGTGAATCGCTGTTTCTGGATTTAAACAGCAACGAAGCCCGACTTTACTCCAGCGACTATCGACTGGAGAACGTCAACGCTCGGGGACACGCCGAGCTGCTGTCCTTGTCACAGCAACAAGTGCTTCTGCAAGACTCCAGTTTCACCACCTGCCCCGGTGACACGCCAGCCTGGCAATTAAGAGCAGAGCGCATTGAAATAGACGAGAACAGCGATTTCGGTGAAGCCTGGCATGCCCGTTTCGAACTATTTGACGTACCCATTCTTTATTTGCCGTACTTCAACTTCCCAATAAGTGACGCCCGCAAAACCGGCTTTTTGTATCCAACCTTTGACTCGTCATCTAATAACGGCTTTGAAGTTGAAGTTCCTTATTACTTCAATATTGCACCAAACATGGATGCCACGGTAGCGCCGGTTTATATGTCTGAGCGCGGCACCATGCTGACCGGGGAGTATCGTTATTTATTTGATGAAAGCGCCGGCCAGCTAAACCTTGAATATTTAAATAATGACAAAGCTATTGCCACCGAAGACAGTCGTTACCTTTGGCATGTTCAACATAAAACCCAATTTAACGATAAGTTGAGCCTGTACTTGGACGGCACGCAAATAAGTGATGATAACTACTTAAATGATTTTGGCAGCGACTTTGCCGGGCGTGCTGACACTCACTTATACCGAGTAGCTCAACTTGATTACATCAATGAAAACTGGACGGCTCAGGTTCGAACGGAAGATTACGAGATTTTGGGCGACTACTTAAGCCCATTCCGAACGCTGCCGCAAATAAGCCTGAATTATCAGCAAAATAAGTTTACCGGTTTTAGCACCAACCTTTACACTGAACTCACCTATTTCCAGAATCAGGACAGAGCGAGTAATTACGCGACGCGAGCTCATATCGAGCCCAGCTTCAAGTACCGCTATGAAAAACCAGCTTTTGACGCAGAAGCTGAACTGTCTTACTTATTTACTCGCTACCAGCAACAAAGCGACGACATCCGGCTAGACGAAGATGTCACCCGGACATTGCCCAGAGCGCGGCTGCAGGCTCAACTGCATTTAGAGAGAAGCACCAGCGATGGCTACCGTCAAACCTTGTCGCCGCAAATTCAGTACTTATATGTACCTTATGAAAATCAGCAGAACATCGGTATTTATGACACGGCTCTTTTGCAGGATGACTATTACGGTTTATTTCGCAGCCGTCGTTTTTCTGGGCTAGACCGCATTGCCGAAGCCAACCAGATAACTTACGGCCTAACCACAAGCCTCTTTACAGATAATGAGCGCGAAGTATTACGAGCCAGCCTCGGGCAAATATATAACATTGAAGACAGCCGCACAGCACTGTTAATTGAAGAAACGGAAGAGCCTACCTTCACCTCCAGTAACAGTGAATGGGTGGCGGATATCAACTGGGCTATGACTGACGAGTGGTCACTGAAAAGCTCCATTCAATACGATACGGAACTTAACAGCACTCGTAAGAGTCAGACCGCACTGGAGTACCGGAAAAACAGCGGTAATTTGGTGCAGGTGAGTCATCGTAAGGCCACCAACATTCTTAACAACGATATTGAGCAAGTGGGTACTCAGGCCGTATTTGCCGCCAGTAAACAATGGCAAGTCGCCGCCAATGTGTTTTATGACTTAACACACGACCGGGTAAATGATGCTATGGTAGGCATTCAATACAGCAATTGTTGCTGGGCTGTTCGCGTCAGCGCTTACCGACGCATTAATCGTGACCTTGAACCTGCATTTAACAATGCGACAATCAACGCTGATACCGAGTTTGACAATGGTATTAGCATACAATTTATTATTAGCGGTTTAGCCTCTGACAACCGGGGGCTGATAGATATGCTTGAGAAAAGTACGTACGGTTATCGCCGTCCTTTTTATCTCAGTAACTAGTGGTAGGTAGAATGAAAAAATTGGTAGCTTTTTTTGCAACGGCAATGCTTCTGGCGACGCCTTTGCTGGTCAGTAATACAACTCACGCACAACAACTTCTGGACCGGGTTGTTGTGGTTGTTGATGATGGCGTTGTATTACAAAGCCAAATTGATCAACTGGTGCAACAAGTAAAAGCCGGTAACAACTTCAACTCTGCGAACGCACCTTCTGACGAAGTGTTGGAAACTCAGGCTATAGAGCGACTGATTTTGCAGGAAATTCAACTGCAAATGGCCGATAGAATGGGCATTGAGGTTAATGACTCTCAACTGGAGCAAGCCATTAACGGTATTGCGCAAGAGCAGAACCTAAGCATTGATGAGCTCCGCCAAAAAATGGCTGACAATGGTATTAGTTGGGCAAGCTACCGTGAGAACGTTCGTAATGAAATTACCATCCAGCAAGTTCAGCGCGCAGCCGTTCAACAACGTGTTTCTATTACGCCTCAGGAAATTAATAACCTGGTCAAGCTAATAGACAGTAACCAAAGCACTCAAACCGAATACCGCTTAGGGCAAATTCTTATCGCTGCAGACTCTAATTCATCGCAAAGTGAGCTGGAAAAAGCGAAAGATCGTGCTGACACCGTCCTTCGTTTACTGGACGAAGGCAGCGACTTTTCTGACTTAGCAATTCGCTCCTCTTCAGGCTCTGCCGCATTAGATGGCGGTGACATGGGCTGGATGACAATTAACAGCATGCCAACCTTGTTCGCGGAAGCGGTGGAAGGAAAACCTGCTGGTGAAGTGGTTGGCCCTATTCGCAGTGGTGTTGGTTTCCATATTCTGAAAGTTCAGGACAAACGCGGCGAGCAAACCGTTGAAGTCGAAGAAGTGAAAGCTCGACACATTCTTATTCAGCCATCAGTAATTTTATCGGACAATAAAGCAAAAGAAATGCTAAACACATTCCGCGAACAAATTGCTGCCGGCGAGAAAACCTTTGACGAATTAGCCAAAGAGCATTCGTCAGACCCGGGTTCTGCATCACGCGGTGGTGACCTAGGCTGGGCTCGTCCTGACAAGTACGCGCCTGAGTTTAAAGAGAAAGTAGAAACCATTGCTGCAAATACCATTAGTGAACCCTTTAAGACTCAGTTCGGTTGGCACATTGTCGAAGTGACAGACAGACGCACAACCGACGCAACGGACGAAAGCAAACAAGAGCGTGCTTACCAAATGTTGTTTAGTCGTAAGTTCCGTGAAGAGTTGGACAACTGGCAGCAGGAAATGCGCGATCAAGCTTACATAAGACGGGTTGCTGAGTGAGTTACCCAACCCTGATATTTACTCCGGGCGAGCCCGCTGGTATTGGCCCGGATTTAATTTTAAAAGTGGCGCAGCAGCCCTTAGAGGCTGCTGTTGTCGTTTGTGCTGACAAAAATATGTTACGGGAAAGGGCAGAGCTTCTGAACTTGCCGGTGACTTTCCATAAGTACGAAAAGGGCCAAAAAGTGCCTAAGCACGAAGCTGGTCACTTATGGGTAGAGCATTTGCCGGTTTGTGAGCCAGTAACAGCGGGTGAACTTACCGTCGCCAATGGCCATTACGTTGTTGATTGCTTAAAGCGCGCCTCAGACGGCAACCTTGCCGGAGAGTTCGACGCTATAGTGACAGGTCCCGTGCATAAAGGCGTAATTAATCAGGCCGGCGTCGCGTTTTCCGGGCACACCGAGTTTTTAGCTCACGAGGCCGACTGTAATGACGTTGTCATGATGTTGGCAACCGAGGGGTTACGCGTTGCATTAGTCACCACTCACATACCTTTGGCGTATGTTTCCAGAGCAATTACCAAAGAACGCTTAACCAATATTTTGACGATTTTGCACAACGACTTGACCAATAAGTTTGGAGAAGTTCAGCCTAAAATTTTAGTGTGCGGTTTGAACCCCCATGCGGGTGAATCCGGACATTTAGGTCATGAGGAAATTGATACCATTGCGCCAGTCATCGAAACACTCAATGCCGGCGGCATGAACTTACATGGCCCATACCCGGCTGATACCATCTTTCAGCCCAAATATTTGGACGACGCCAGTGCTGTTGTCGCCATGTACCATGACCAGGGGCTGCCAGTCTTAAAATACAAAGGCTTTGGGCAAGCGGTCAATATTACACTCGGTCTGCCCTACATTAGAACATCGGTTGACCATGGTACGGCACTCGACTTAGCGGGTACCGGCAATATAAACGACGGTAGCTGCCGCTTGGCAATACAAACCGCTATTGATATGGCAAACGCAAGTTATTATGAGTAAACACCACAATCATTCCCAGACCCACCTGGGTCACCGCGCTCGTAAGCGCTTCGGTCAAAACTTTTTGAATGACGATGGCATTATCGAAGAAATTGTTGATGCCATTAACCCTGAACCGGGCGAAAACTTAATTGAAATTGGTCCCGGTTTAGCTGCATTAACCGAGCCAGTGGCCGATCGCAGCGGTCATTTGAAAGTTGTCGAAATTGACCGTGACTTGGTTGAACGCTTACGTACGCACCCGTTTTTAAACCAAAAGCTCGACGTCATAGAAGCAGATGCACTTAAGACTGACTTTCGCCAATTTGCCGCGGAAAAGCCAGCTCGTGTGTTCGGTAACTTACCTTACAATATATCCACGCCGTTGATTTTTCATTTACTGTCATTCGCAGACAGCATTGAAGATATGCACTTTATGCTGCAAAAAGAAGTCGTCGACCGTTTAGCAGCACAACCTGGCTCAAAAAACTATGGCCGCATTAGCGTTGGTGTGCAACAGGCTTGTGAAGTGACGCCGGTTGTTTACGTGCCACCATCAGCATTTACACCGCCACCAAAGGTAGAGTCAGCCGTAGTACGTTTAACGCCGTATAAAGACAGCCCGTACCCGGTTAAAGACCGCAAACAGCTACACAGTTTGTGTTTGACAGCTTTTAATCAACGTCGTAAAACAATAAGAAATAACCTCAAGGGGCTAATACCCGCTGAACAGTTAGAGTCTCTGGGTATTGACCCTTCAGCAAGACCAGAAACGCTATCCGTTGAGGATTATTGCAAGCTTTCAGATTGGTTAACCGAGCAGGCTGAGTAATTTATGGCAGGCATAATCGAGATTGAAGTCAATACACACTACTTATCGGCACAGTCTTCTCCTGAGTCTGAGCAATATGTATTTTCTTATACCATCACCATTACGAATACGACCTCTCAGCAGGTACAACTGCTGGCTCGAGAATGGCGCATTACCGATGCTGAAAATAAGATCACTCGAGTCGCCGGTGACGGGGTTGTTGGTCAGCAGCCTGTTTTACAAGCGGGCGAGTCTTTCAGCTATACCAGTGGCACTGTCTTAGCGACTCCCATTGGTACAATGGAAGGCCATTACGTGATGATCGACGAAAACGGTGAGCAATTTAAAGCGGATATTCCGTCTTTCCGCCTCGCTATTCCGAATATTATTCATTAATTATGGCAACTTACGCAGTCGGTGACATTCAGGGCTGTTACCGTGAGCTTATGGCATTACTGGAAACCGTTGGCTTTAGCCATAAAACGGACCAACTTTGGTGCGTTGGCGACATAGTCGCGCGGGGGCCTGATTCAGCAGACGCCATCCGCTTTTTTTATGAAAATGAACACTCCGTCCACACGGTGCTGGGTAACCACGACCTTAACTTAGTGGCTGTTTTGCTTGGACATAGAAAAGCAAAACGTAACGACAAGCTCAGCGGTATTTTAACGGCATCGGAGAAGCTGGATTGGGTAGATTGGTTACGCAGTCAACCGCTCATGCAACAGTTAAACCCATCGACCGTTATTTCACACGCTGGAATTTACCCGTGGTGGTCTGTCGAAGAAGCTCAAACCTATGCCGACGAAGTCTCCGCTGTTTTGAACAACAATGATTTTGAAGACTTTATTAAAAGTATGTTTAGTAATAAGCCTTCAAAATGGGACTCAAGTCTTAGCGGATTTGACCGATACCGTTTTATAGTGAACGCATTTACACGAATGCGCTATTGTCACCCAAACGCCGAGTTGGATTTAACCCGGAAGGATGATCCATATCAACATTCGTCGCAGGATGACTTGCAGCCGTGGTTTTACTTTTGGTCAAGCAGCGACTATCGGTTATTATTCGGACATTGGGCTGCATTAATGGGTAATACCCATCGCCAGGACATTCTCGCGTTAGATACCGGGTGTGTTTGGGGACAATACATGACGCTGTACGACCTGAGTAACGACAAATTTTACTACCAGAATGCGTTTAGTGCTTAGAATACAAAGATAATCATTGCTGTGCTGAGGAAGGTTTCATGAAAATAACGGTTGCTATGCGAGTGATTGGTGGCTTTGCCATCATAACCCTGCTTTTACTCGTCATCAGTTTGAGCTCACTGTTCAACATTAACAGCATTGGCTCATCCGTCGACAACGTTAACGACAAAGCCATGCCTGCTCTGAACGAAGTGGCGGCTATAAAAGTCGATACACTAGAGCTTTCTACTATACAGTTAGAAGCGTATTATAGCGAATCTCTGTCTGCCATTGACTCTTATCGCGGTGAGTTTGATAACTCGCGTGACTCACTGGTAAGCTCCCTGAATGACCTTCAGCAATTAATAAAAGGCGAAGGTCAAAGTAGCCTTATCAACGGCACAGAGTCTTCCGTCACCCAATACGTTGACCTTATCGATCAACTGTTTAATTATCAGCGTGAATATCTTGAACTTCGTGGCACCACGGCCGATCAGCTTGACGAAATAGCCTTCAGTATAGATGACGCAGCCATCATGCTACTCGACACCATGGATATGTCGAATAACGAGGTTGTTGCGCGCGAAGCCAGCAATGTTGAGTCATCTTTGTCTAGTTTAATCACGTTAATGTACGACTTAAATAAAGCGAGCGACCTCGACTCAGCAAACGTTATTAAGAGCGAAATTGATATCAATATAGACAGCATTCGTCCTCGCCTTGAAGCGTTAGACAATGAGTCGACAGGCAGCGCTGAGCAAATGGTTGATGATGCGGTTACTACAGTACGCAACGCCATTGACCAACTACAGGGCTCTGGTTCATACCCTAATAACGTTATTTTACGCCAGCAACGCCGGGTTGACGCTGGTCAAGCACTTGAGCAGGCACAGCAACAGTCTGATACTCTGATGACGCAAACCGACGAGCTACAAACTGCCGTCCGCGGCATAGCCGAAGACAGCCGTAACTCAGCAGCCGATTCAATTTCAACCAGCAGCTGGATAAACAGCATTATTACGGTTATTTCTATTGCATTAGCCGTGCTGATTTCCTGGTTAACTGTACGCAGTATCAGCCGACCTCTGTCGCGTGTTAACCACATGCTGAATATTATGGCAGAAGGTAACCTGACTGAGCGTGTTGATTATGACGCACAAGATGAATTTGGTGAATTGGCAACAAACACCAATAAATTAACAGGCAACCTTCGCAAGCTTATTGAAGGCATAGCGAACCGTGCTACACAACTGGCAACGGCAGCCGAGCAATCATCAAATGTATCTGACGAAACTACCAACGCAATAGATGAGCAACGCCGTCAAATTGAACAGGTTGCGACTGCGACGCAAGAAATGAACAATACCGCCAGTGAAATGGCTGAAGGCGCTGACCAGGCTCTGCGCGAAATTCAGCATTCTGACGATGAAGCAAAACGTGTCCGTGAAATTTCAGATAAAAACCGCTCTACTATTGAGCAGTTAGCTCACGAAATTCAGGGCGCATCCCAGGTCATCGATCAACTGTCTGAGAACAGCAGTAATATCGGCGGCATCCTGGATGTTATCCGCGGCATTGCTGACCAGACTAACTTACTTGCGTTGAACGCGGCTATTGAGGCCGCCCGAGCCGGCGAGCAAGGCCGAGGCTTCGCCGTAGTAGCTGATGAAGTTCGCACGCTAGCAAGTCGAACTCAAGAGTCTACTGAAGAAATTCAGGAGATGATTGAAAGCCTGCAAAATGACTCTAAGCGCGCGGTAGAAGTTATGAACCGTGGCCGCGAACAGGCAGAGCTTAGTGTTCAGCAATCGGACGAAGCAGCCCAGGCGTTGCAGTCAATTACGGAGTCGGTACATCAAGCATCTGATAGCAGTAATCACATTGCTAATGCCGCGCAAGAACAAAGCCGTACCGCTCACGACATTAGTGAGCGACTGGAGTCGATTGTTTCTATCGCCGAACAAACCGCTTCCGGCTCTAAGCAAACAGCCCAGGCTTCTAATGAAGTTGCCAAGCTGGCTGATGAGCTGCAAGACTCTATTAAGAGCTTCCGGGTTTAACACCTGTAAAAAGAGTAGTTATAAAAAAACGCCGGTCACTTTTAAGGTGGCCGGCGTTTTTATTGGGCAACTGTCTAATTAGACTGTCAGTGTCAGCTTCGCAAAACGACGTTTACCCACCTGATACACCCCAGAGTCTTTATCGGTGCATACGTAGTTTTTATCGGTAAAACGTTCGCCATCAAGTTTCACTGCATTTTGTTTCAGCATTCGTAATGCTTCAGACGTTGACTGAACAAGCCCCGCTTCTTTTAGTACATTAGCAATACCCATACCTTCAGAGCCGACTGCTATGGTTTTTTCTTCAATCTCGTCAGGCAATGCATTTTTCTGAAAGCGCTGAATAAAATCCTGTTCGGCTTTTTCTGCGGCCTCATCAGAATGGAAGCGTGCGATAATCTCTTTCGCCAACAGCACTTTAACATCACGCGGGTTTTTGCCCGCAGCTACATCGGCTTTCAAGCCATCTATTTCTGCAATAGAGCGGAAGCTTAGAAGGTCAAAGTAACGCCACATTAATTCGTCAGACACTGACATTACCTTGCCAAACATATCATTGGGTGACTCGGTGATACCAATATAGTTATTCAGCGACTTCGACATTTTTTGAACGCCATCCAAACCTTCCAGTAACGGCGTCATAATGACCGTTTGCGGACGCTGGCCCTCTTCTTTTTGCAGCTCACGACCCATTAGCAGGTTGAAACGCTGGTCTGTACCGCCCAGCTCGATGTCGGCTTTCAGTTCGACAGAGTCCCAGCCTTGAACCAGTGGGTACAAAAATTCGTGAATCGCAATAGACTGGTTATTTTGGTAGCGCTTTTTAAAGTCATCACGCTCTAACATGCGGGCAACTGTTTGACGGGCTGCAAGTTTAATCATGTCCGCAGCGCCCATTTTCGACATCCATTCTGAGTTAAAGCGAATGTCTGTCTTTTCAGGGTCGAGAATTTTAAAGACTTGCTCTTTATAGGTTTCGGCATTAGCCGCCACTTCTTCCGGTGTTAGCGGCTTGCGAGTCACATTTTTCCCCGTTGGGTCGCCAATCATTCCGGTAAAATCACCAATAAGGAACACAATTTTATGACCAAAGTCCTGCAGGACTCGCAATTTATTAATTAGAACCGTGTGACCCAAGTGCAAATCGGGAGCGGTTGGATCAAAACCAGCCTTAACAATCAGAGGCTTGCCACTTTCCAGCTTTTCCGCCAATTCTTTTTCCAGCAGAACCTCTTCGGCACCACGTGTAATCTCAGCTATCGCCTCTGCCACTTCTGTTTTCATCAAACCTCTCCATCGATTGCCCAGTCAAACCCATTATTTTACGCCATTCTTAACACTGTTTTAAGCGCAGAAACTGGTATTCTGCGTTTTTTCGTATTATCCTCGAAACCATAAGGTTATTCTGAGGTCGTAAACGAGTACACCCTGTGTATCGTTTGCATGGGTAATCATAATAAAGAAAGTTTGTTCTAAAGTGCGCTAAATATGACATTGAAAGTAGTTTCTCAAATGCAGCGGATGTTCCTGCAGCTTCCGCATTCTCATAAAATACTAATCAGCGCGATTAGTGTTGCCCTACTCATTTTGTTGGTGATTCCTTCAGAACCGGCTACGGCGTCTAAGAACACAACCTCCGTTGACCAGCTGGTTCCAGGTAAACGTTACCAATTGGAACTGGCCTTTGAGAACAACGGCAACAGCGAAGACAATTCAGCACAAGAATTGCATTGGCAAACCTATCAAATCAAGTCTGGCGATAACCTGGCTGACATTTTTAGTAAGTTAGGTTTTAGTGCACAAGAGCTTTACCGCGTCACTGAGTCAGGTGAAGAAGCGAAGCTATTGCGTAAAGTACACCCCGGTGACTTACTGCGCTTTGCAACCGATTCAAGCGACAAACTGGTTCAGTTAGCGCACGATATTAACGGTACCGACACGCTCATTATCACCCGTCAAAAAGACAGCTTTGTCGCAGAAGTCGAAACCAAAGACGTTGAGGTGCGTACCGAGTTTGCACACGCCGTTATTGATTCCAGTTTCTGGAACGCGGGTATCGGTGCCGGACTAACCGATAACCAGATTATGCGAATTGCGAATATTTTTGGTTGGGATATCGACTTTGCCCTCGATTTACGTAAAAACGACGAGTTCAGTGTTTTATTTGAAACCCACTATGTCGACGGCGAATTTGTCGGTTACGGAAAAATTCTTGCGGCGGAGTTCGTCAACCGAAACGAACACTTCCAGGCCATACTGCATGACAATGGCCAATATTACACGCCAAACGGGCGTGCGATGCGTAAAACATTCTTACGTTCGCCGGTTAACTTTACGTACATAAGCTCAAGCTTTAACCCTCGCCGCTTGCACCCGGTTACGGGCCGTGTGCGTCCGCACAACGGCATTGACTACGCCGCATCAACCGGCACACCTGTTATGTCATCTGGCGACGGAAAAGTTGTTCAAGCCGGTTATAGCCACTTAAATGGTAATTATATTTTTGTGCAGCACGGCGAGCGTTATACCACTAAATACTTGCACTTAAGCCGCAAACACGTCAGAACTGGCGACCGAGTGAAACAGGGCCAGATTATTGGTCGTGTAGGTGCTACAGGTCGCGTAACCGGTGCGCACTTGCATTATGAGTTCTTGGTTGACGGGGTACATAGAAACCCTCGAACAGTTGAGCTGCCACAAGCCAAATCACTGGCTGAGTCGGAGCTGCCATCATTCCGCCAGCAAGCCGACCAAATTATTGCGATATTAAACGACAATAAACGTGTTTATCTGGCAATGAGATAATGTCCGAACGTTATATTGGCTTAATGTCAGGAACCAGCATGGATGCAATAGACGCCGTGCTGGTTGATATAACGGCTGATGGGCACCTTAGGCTTAATGCGTCACACAGCTATACACTTCCCTCTGAATTACGCACCCGGCTATTAACACTCAGCATTAGTGATCAATGGAACGCGGATGAGCTGGCAGAGCTTGATGTGTTATTCGCTGAGCATTCCGCTGTTGCCGTTAATAAGTTACTGAGTGAAGCCAAAATTCCGGCGAAAAGCGTCACAGCTATAGGCAGTCATGGCCAAACAGTTCGCCACAAGCCAAGTCATAGCGCTCCGTATACACTGCAATTAGGCGACCCTTCTAGGCTGGCTTTTAAAACTCAAGTTAATGTCATACACGACTTTCGTCGCAAAGACGTAGCGGCCGGCGGTCAGGGCGCACCATTAGTGCCCGCTTTTCACCAACATGTTTTCGCTCAGCCGGGGAAAAGCGTTGCCATTGTCAATTTGGGGGGTATTGCAAACATCACCTGGCTAGGGCCAGAGCAGCAACTGCTTGGTTTCGATACCGGCCCGGCAAACACTTTAATGGACCAGTGGATACAACACTGCGATGCGAACAAAAGCTATGATGAGAGCGGTCATTTCGCTCGTCAGGGCAAGGTCATTGACGAACTTTTAGAGGCTTTACTGAAACACCCTTTTTATTCCCGCACCGCGCCCAAGAGTACTGGCCGTGAAGAGTTTAACCTGTCCTATTTAAAGCCGCTTATTAAAGCAAACTACCCGCCTGAAAATGTGCAAAGAACCTTGCTCGTGCTAACCGCGGAAACTCTGAGTAACGAACTTAATAAATTACCGACCAAGCCTGAACAAGTTTATTTTTGCGGCGGCGGCACCAAAAATGAATTACTTTTAACAGAAATTACTCAGCGCCTTGAGACAAAGAAGTACGACACGACACAGGCATTAGGGGTTGATCCTCAATGGGTTGAGGCAATGGCTTTTGCCTGGTTAGGTTGGTGCTATGAGCATAAAAAACCGGGGAACCACCCTGCTGTGACAGGTGCAGCCGCCCCGGTTGTATTAGGCTCTAAAACTTTATTTTATTGAGCCGACGAGTGAGCCTTACTCTGCACCAAGCGCTTTAAAAGCATCACGAGTCAGGTTTTCATTGTTACCGTCTTTACCAACCACGATGCTGTCTTCAATACGAACGCCACCATACGGTCTTAGCTCGTCCACTTTGTCCCAGTTGATATCATCACTGTCTTTGTGCTCTTCAAGCAGCTGGTCAACGACATACAGCCCCGGTTCAATTGTAAAGACCTGACCTTCTTCAATGTCACGCAATAAACGCAAGAATGGGTGACGCTCACTACGCTCATAGCTGCTGCCGTCGTCAGACTTCAGGAAGCCACCAACGTCATGAACCTGTAAGCCAATAAAGTGGCCAAGACCGTGCGGCATAAAGGCACTGGTATAACCCTTGTCGTAAATACTTTGTGCATCGCCATTGATAAAGCCAAAGTCACTCAGGATTTTAGCTACTTTCAGGTGCATAGACACATGTAAGTCGTAGTAATTAACGCCCGGCTTAATTTCGCTGAGTAACTCTTTCTGAGCATTATCCATTGCTTCTATTAAGTCAGCGTAAAAACCTTCTTCGTATGCGTATGAACGCGTGATATCGGCACAGTAGCCTCGGTAACGTGCCCCCGCATCAATTAAGAACGAACGAAATTGCTTCGGCGGCTCAGTGTCATAGACATCGTAATGTAAAATCGCAGAGTGACTGTTTAAAGCGACAATGCTGTTATAGGGCACCTGTGACTCACGAAAGTTAATGGCGGCCAAATACGCGTGATGAATTTCCAGCTCACTTTTTTCAGCGTAGAAAGCTTCTTTTGCAGCGACATGCGCTTTCGCCGCCAACTTATTGGCTTCACGCAAGTTCTCCAGTTCCCACTCGGTTTTAATGGCTCGGTGGAAGTGCAGATGATCAATCAGGTTTTGTGGGTTACGCGCTTTTACGTTCCAGCTATGAACCGGCTCTGCAAAATCTTCACCGATAAATGCAGTATTCGCCAGCTCACTGCCGATATCATCAGTCATAATACTGAGGTCATCGATAATTTTTAGATCGACATACTGCTGCCATTCTTCTTCGGGCACATCAACCGGAGCGTGCCAGAAGTCTCTGGCCTGGAATAGATAAACGGTAGGACGCTGACTGCCTTTGCGATAAAAAATCGCACTTTTGGGGCTTTCAGTAACAGGTACCCAGTATTTAAACAGCGGGTTGACGCGATAAGGCGGCGCGTTGTCGTCAAGAAAATCGACTCGTGGCTGACCTGAGTAAACCAGGGTCGATTCAAAACCGGTATCTGCTAGTGCTTTGTCGAAGCGCTCACAAACCGTTTTGATATGTTCAGCGTATGCACTCATAAAAAAACCTCACAACAAATGGTGAGGTCATTTTAGCGCAAATAAGCCCGGTTTTCAGCTGAAGCGGACGTCCTGTAAAGACTAGATAGAAAAGCTTGAACCGCAACCACAGGTTGTAGTGGCATTTGGGTTATCGACGAAGAAGCGCGAACCCTGCAAGCCCTCTTCATAGCTGACAATACCGCCCATTAAATACTGGAGACTCATGGGATCCACTAACAACGTGACGCCTTCTTTTTCCACCTGCATGTCACCCGGGTTAGGGGTTTCGTCAAAGGTGAAGCCATACTGAAAGCCCGAGCACCCGCCGCCCGTTACATAAACGCGCAACTTAAGGTTCGGATTTTCTTCTTCCGCAATGAGTTGGCTCACTTTTTTTGCGGCTTGTTCGGTAAACTCAATAGGTACCGCTGTTTCCGCAGAACTGCTCATAGTGTTTCACCCTTGTTGAACTCTGTCGGCATTTTCTCTTACCTGACTATTTTGGTCAAGTATCGCCGTCGGTTCTGACGTTCGGCGCCGGCTTACCTTTGCGAATGTCCTTCCAAAAAAACGAACGGTTCAACGTGCCGCGACCACCATCGGTTAAAGTCACCGATACGTCAATACGCTCAGGAACGAAGCCCTCAGGCATGAAGAAATCCCCCTCATAAATCGAAAAATAACGCATGGTAAAGGTACGGTCGTCGCCGCTAATGTTGGCAAGCTTCATTAAATCAAAGCGCTTTTTCTGACCGTCGATGCGGCCAACCAGGTCGATGGCGACACGCCCTTCGACAAAGCGCCTGCGTTGCTCAATTTGCAGAACCGCCAAGGAGAAGTGGAAATGCTTATCTGCCTGGTTTGGTGTCACTGTTATAGAGTCGATAGTCACGCCACTTTCCTGCAACTCAGGCGCCATTATCTTTTGGTAAAAAGCGAGGTCTCGACGTAATGCGTAGTTGTCGTTTTGTAGCGCAGTTAACTCGTCTTGCAGGCTTTGGTTCGATGAACGCTCAATATCCAACTCTACTTGCATAACATGACGTTGGTATTCCATCTGTTCCAGGCGCTCATACATATCATCAAGTTGTGCGGACTGTTCGCTGACCGTTTCTTTTAACGACTTTGCATGCCAAACGCCGGCAAGATATGCCAGATAAGCAAACAGAATCAGTAGACCTGCCACCGCGAAGAAAACAGGCAGCCTTCCGAACCTTTTTTGCCAATATTTGAGATTAAAGTACTGCTTCATAATGCTCGCTCATTTCCATTAGCCGCTTATGCTGATATGTTATTGATAAATATGCAAGCCTCGAGCCCGGGTTTCGTTTAAGGAACAACACTAAATGGCGCCTTTATTACGACAGCAGTTACGCAAACAATTGGCCATGCCAACGACAACAATTGCTATCTGTCTATTAGGGCTTGCCGGTGGCGTACTTGCTGCTTTAATGATTGCCGGTTTCCGTTTTGCTATTGAGTACGGCGCTCATCTCATTGGTAACGACACTTACTGGCAAGAACCCTTGCCGACGACGCTTCGTTTTACCATACCCATTGCCGCGGCGTTATTAATTTACGGTATTTTTCGTTTGTCAGGCTCGCGCTACGTTCGTATGGGCATTCCTTATGTTATTCATCGCATGAAACAACATTACGGCATGCTTCCTTGGCGCAGCACCGTTAACCAGTTTTTTGGTGGAATTATTGCCCTGATTGCCGGGTACAGTGTCGGCCGCGAAGGTCCCGCAGTTCATTTAGGAGCCGCCGCATCGACTTGGCTCGGCTTCCATGTCGATGCCCCTAAAAACGCATTACGCACGCTTGCCGCCTGCGGTATTGCGGCGGCTATTGCGGCCTCTTTTAATACCCCACTTGCCGCTATGGTATTGGTTATGGAAGTGGTACTGCGGGAATACAAAGTCCACGTCTTTATTCCAGTAATGCTGTCGGCCGTCGCCGGGTCTTTAATCACCGAAGAGATTTTCGGCGTTGCATCAGAGCTGGCCATGCTATCGGCACAAGACATTCCGACCACTCAATTGCCTTGGGTGGTTATACTGGGTGTCGTGTTAGGCGTCGTCGGCGTTATCTTCAAAAAACTCATGCTGGATGTCATGGACACCGTGAAAGATATGTCTTTACTGACCCGGCTATTGTTCGCGGGCATTATCACCGCGTCTCTGGCTGTTATTATTCCAACCAGTTTAGGTCCCGGGCTAACCGCTATTGAACAGGTACTGAATCACCAAGGCGAAATGTCGTTACTGACAACATTATTACTGGCAAAGCTCTTTGCAGCCGCCATCGCACTTGGCATGGGTATCCCCGGTGGTTTAATTGGTGCGGTGTTCGGTATTGGTGCCATTATCGCCGCGGTCTTTGTCGGCGCTGTTGACGTGCTGGGTATTCAGCAAGCTCTGTCTTTTGACAGCTTTATTCTATTGGGTATGGCCGGTATTCTGGCGGCCTGTATCCACGCACCTATGGCAGCATTACTGGCTATCGTTGAGTTGTCGCGCAGTGTTGAAATTATTATTCCGGCAATGTTGGTTATTGTGCCTGCCTACCTGATATCCAGCCAACTGTTTAAGTCAAAGTCGATTTTTATCGCTCAGTTAGAGTTACAAGATCTTCCCTACCAGTTGGCACCTGTGCATGTGGCGCTGCAAAAAACCGGCGTTGAAAATGCCATGGAAACCGACTTTAAACTATTGCTTGAGCCCACTCAGAATGAGTTGGTCGACTCGCTCGAGTCCGCTCAGGCCAAAACCGTTATTGTCATGTCAGTCGACGAAGACAACCAACCGCTGTACCGTCTTGTCTCTTATGACATTACTGCCGGTGACAGTCCAAGTTTGAGCTATACACCCATTAAGGGCTTGCGTATTACATCAACACTGACTGAAGTGTACGATGAAATTGGACAACAACGCCGCGGTGCGGTGTATATTTATGAATCAAACGGTGAACACCCATGTGGCATAGTCACCTGGGAAACTGTCCGTAAAGCATTACAAAGAGAGTTAGCATGACGTGGATTTTATGGGTTAAAGCACTTCATATTGCCTTTATGGTTGCCTGGTTTGCGGGTATTTTTTACTTACCTCGACTGTTTGTGTATCACGCCATGAACGCCAAACCTGCGGTGCATGAACAGTTCTGTGTCATGGAAAGACGCTTATTATTTTTTGTCACACCTTTTGCCATTCTAACCCTGGTGTTTGGGCTGGTATTAATTTTTGCCTACGGCTCCGAATGGTTTGCCAGCAGCGGTTGGATGCATACCAAACTGGTTTTAGTGACACTCTTATACGCTTACCACGGCTACTGCTTCAAGCTTCTGAAAGACTTCAAAAACGGTAAAAACACGAAAAGTCACCGTTTCTATCGAGTCTTTAACGAACTACCTGTTCTGGCGCTTTTTGCGATTATTATTTTAGCCGTAGTGAAGCCGTATTAGATTCTAAAACTGGGCTGACTTTGCTATAGTGTGCGTCCAGTGACATTCTGCGGCAGAGGCGCACCTATTGATGAATTTCACCGGTTCCAACATTCTCTCAGTCAACCAATTCGACCGAGACAGTATCGACTATATCTTTTCCGTTGCTGATAAAATGCAGCCCTACGCCCGTCGTAAAAAACGCACCCGGGTATTAGATGGCGCCATTCTCGGCAACCTGTTTTTCGAACCTTCGACTCGTACCCGAGTCAGTTTCGGCACTGCGTTTAACCTGCTAGGTGGCGAAGTTCGCGAAACCACAGGCATGGAAAGCTCAGCTATTGCCAAAGGCGAGTCTCTCTACGACACAGCCCGTGTACTCAGCAGCTACAGCGATGTTATTGCTATGCGCCACCCTAAATCCGGCTCGGTGAAAGAATTTGCCAGCGGCAGTCGGGTTCCGGTGATTAATGGTGGTGATGGTGCCAACGAGCACCCGACTCAAGCACTTCTCGACCTGTATACCATTGAGAAAGAGCTGGCTTACCATCAGCAGAGCATCGATAACATGCACATCTGCATGATTGGTGACTTAAAGTACGGGCGTACGGTGCACTCGCTGTCGACACTCTTGTCCATGTATAAAAGCATTAAGTTTACGCTGATTTCTCCGCGTGAATTGTCGATGCCAGAGTCCGTCTTAGCCACTCTGGAGAACGCGGGTCATCAGGTCACTGTCACGGAAAAAGTCGACGGCATTGTCGATGCCGACATTGTGTATCAAACCCGCATCCAGCAAGAGCGCTTCGCAAGTCCCGAAGACGCTGATCAATATCGCGGTAAATTTCGTTTAAATCAGGAAATTTATACCAAGCACTACAAACCCAATACCGTCATTATGCATCCGTTACCGAGGGATTCCCGAGCAGAAGCGAATGAGCTCGATAATGACCTCAACCAGAACCCAAACCTGGCAATTTTCAGGCAGGCTGATAACGGAGTGCTCATTCGGATGGCGCTATTTGCACTGACACTCGGCGTCGTTGACCAGGTCAACAAGCATGAATGTGACGTCATTTGGTACAGCGAAAAAAGCCAATTATAAAGAGGTAACTGCGGCATGAGTCGTTCAGAAGATTTATTCAAACAAGCACAAATTAGTATTCCCGGCGGCGTTAACTCGCCTGTTCGCGCCTTTAGTGGCGTAGGTGGCACACCCATATTTTTTGAAAGCGCAGAAGGCGCTTATATGTTTGATGCCGACGGCAAACGTTACATTGACTACGTCGGTTCATGGGGACCAATGATTCTTGGTCACAATCACCCAGCCGTCTTAGAGGCAACATTAGCGGCCGCTAAAAGAGGCTTAAGCTTCGGTACACCAACTGAAATTGAAATCACTATGGCGGAAACCATTCGTAAAATTGTACCGTCCATTGAAAAGGTTCGTATGGTGAATTCCGGTACCGAAGCAACCATGACAGCTATTCGCTTGGCGCGTGGTTATACCGGTCGTGACAAAATTCTGAAGTTTGAAGGTAACTACCATGGCCACGCTGACTCGTTGTTGGTGAAAGCAGGCTCTGGCGCATTAACCTTGGGAGTTCCAAACTCTCCGGGCATTCCGGAAGACTTGGCTAAACATACGCTGACTGTTAACTACAACGATATCGACTCCGTCAAAGAAGCGTTTAAAGAGTTCGGCGACGATATAGCTTGTATTATCGTTGAGCCAGTGGCTGGCAACATGAACTGTATTCCACCTGTTCCCGGCTTTTTAGAAGGCCTGCGTGACGTTTGTGACGAGTACGGTTCAGTACTTATTTTTGACGAAGTCATGACCGGCTTCCGCGTTGCGCCCGGCGGTGCTCAGGAGCGCTATAGCATTACTCCCGACTTAACCACCTTAGGAAAAGTAATTGGTGGCGGTATGCCGGTTGGTGCATTTGGCGGTAAGAAAGAAGTCATGGACTACATTGCGCCAGTTGGTCCAGTGTATCAGGCCGGTACTTTGTCAGGTAACCCAGTCGCCATGTCAGCGGGCTTAGCTGCGTTGCAGCAACTGTCGACTCCTGGGCTTTACGATCAACTCTACCAACGCGTAGATGCCTTAGTCGATGGACTTCAAGAGCGAGCCAACAGAGCTGGCGTGCCAATGACAACCAACCGTGCAGGCTCTATGTTTGGTTTCTTCTTTACTGAAGATCCGGAAGTTACGTCTTATGCGCAGGCAACTCAGTGCAATATGGAGCATTTCAAAGCGTTTTATCACGCGATGTTGAATGAAGGTGTGTACCTTGCGCCATCTGCATTTGAGGGCGGCTTCATGTCAGCCGCACACACTGAAGATGACATTGAGAAGACCTTGCAGGCTGCTGAAAAAGCCTTTACTCAACTGAAGTAAACCACTGCTTTAGTAGCTAACTTCTGTAGTAGCTAATAGTCCGGTGGGACTAGCCTCCAAACAGGCGGTCCCACCAACTTTTTTCTTCGATATTACCGTCACAGGTTATATTGTCCGGCAAGCGTATTCCTTCTGCTGGCAATAGTTCGCCATTATCACAATCATTAGGTATGCGTTGCCCTGTCCGTTCATGAAAACGTTGCATTTTCAAAGGCTCAGGAATCTCCAACGCCATGCTTAACGGTGGTTTACGTTCGTAATAGTCAGCGACAACTCTTAACGCACCGCTACTGCCTGTCAGGCCCGTCGGTTGGTTATCGTCCCTTCCCAACCAGGCTGTCACCACTTGCTCTCCGTCAACGGCAACAAACCAGCTATCCCGGTAGTCATTGGTGGTACCGGTTTTACCACCCACTTTTTGTCCGGCTAACACTCTTTGTAAGGCGCTCGCCGTGCCTTCCGCTACTACACCATGCAAGCCAAACTTCGTCAGGTACGCGACCTTTGAGTCAAACACCTGAGAGGCATTCTTATCGGGAGCTCGATATAAAACATCGCCCTGATGCGTGGTAATAGACGAAATTGCTGACAACGACTGGAAGCGGCCGTCATTCATCAGGGCGCTGTACATTCTGGTGACTGCAAACGGCGTTAATGACGCAGAACCTAAGGTTAACGATGGATACGCTTCCAGTGGCGTTACCACACCAAGCCGCCTCATGTAATCAATGACCGTATCAACACCAACCTCCACACCGACCCTAACTGCCGGAATATTGCGCGACTGAACAAGCGCGTCGTACAGCAGCAAACTTCCTTTAAATTCGGTATCGTAGTTCTGAGGCTCCCAAGTCTTACCACGTTTGTCTTCAAGAGTTATTGCTTCATCAACAACGGGAGTATGCAGTCCAATACCGGACTCTTGCATTGCGGTTGCATAAATTACTGGCTTTATTAGTGAGCCTATCGGGCGCAGCGCCATCAATGCCCGGTTATAACCAACTGTTTGGCTGAGTCTTCCGCCAGCCAAAGCGGTTACCGTCCCTTCACGATAGTTCGCGACGACCATAGCGCCTTCCAGAGTACTGTCGTCATCGGTAAGCTTACGCGCCAGCGATTTTTGTACAGCCTCCTGCGCATTCACGTCCATGTGGGTGTATATCTTCAAGCCTGTGTCCTGCCAGTCTTCCGGCAGCGCCAGGGTTTTCATTTCGCGTTTAATAATATCCATATAGTGAGGGTACGGATGCTCTACTAACCGTCGACTTTCCCTCACGTCTAACTGTCGCTGTACCGCGGCGACATAGGTCGATTTTGCGATAAGATCCTGATCAAACATGACCTTTAACACGGTATCCCGGCGCTCTTGAGCGCGTTCAGGAAAACGTCTGGGGTCATAATAAGAAGGGCCTTTTATCATGCCAATGAGCAACGCAACCTCATCAACTGACAGCTCCTGAACTTGTTTACCGAAGTAAAACTGGCTGGCAAGCCCTATGCCGTGAATCGCGTTGCGGCCGTCCTGACCGAAATACACTTCGTTTAAATAGGTTTCCAGAATAGTATTTTTATCAAAACGGTAGTCGATAACCAGCGACATCATGGCTTCATGAAATTTTCGCCACAAGGTTTGTTCGCGGGTGAGGTACAAGTTTTTAACCAACTGCTGAGTTAGCGTTGAGCCCCCCTGAACCGTTCTGCCTGCTCTTAAGTTCGCGACTAACGCTCTTAGAATAGCCCAGGGAGAAACGCCCTTATGATGATAGAAGTTGCGATCTTCCACCTGAAGTAGCGTCTCAATGAGTAGGTTAGGTACCACTTCCAAACCTACCAATAACCGGTCTTCTTTGCTTAACGTGCTAATTCGACCGATCAGCTCAGGCTCCAAACGAAAGCTATCCAACTCTCTCCCACTGGGCCACGAGGTAATAGATGCAACTCGGTCATTTACAAAGTGAACCTGAACCCGCTTAGACATTTGTGGACCGTCTGAGAAATCAAACGGCCGACGGTGAACCATGACGCTGTCATTGCCGACCGAATAGTACCCGGACTGTTCAGTGTTATTACTGCGGTTATAGCCAATACGCTCGAGTGTTTTTATCAACGTCGACTGCTGTAATGGGTAACCGGGATAGACACGTAACTCGCCGGCGTACACAAGTGCCGGCGCCTGATAACGCTCTGTTTTAAAGTGCTTAGACAAGGTGGCATCGAGATATATCGCATACACAGCAATGACGGCAGCAACCGCTAAACCAATCTTAAAGCTTGTCCAGAATAAATAGCTTAACCATTGACGTTTTATCACTGCATTTGCCTTTTGGTTTTATAGGTCGCCTCAGCGTTTATTGGATCTTCCGGCCACGGGTGTTTCGGGTAGCGCCCGCGCATTTCCTTGCGGACGTCCTGATACGCGTTGTCCCAAAAACTCTTTAAGTCATTAGTTCGCTGCAACAGACGGCCTGCCGGCGAGAGTAAATCGACCGATACGACTTGCTGCCCATCAATAATCCGCGGTGAGTCCTTTATGCCAAACATTTCCTGCAATTTCACCTCAACTCGCGGGGTTCCGTCCAGATAATTTATAAAGATTTTACGTTGTGTGGGTGTTTCCCAATGTTCCGGGCACGCATTATCCAGCCGTTGCTTTTCACCGTAGTTAAGCCAGTACGCCAACGCCTCGTATGGGTCCCAGGCTTGTAACTGCGTCAGCGACTTCACCGAAGTCCAGTACGGGTAAGCCCAGGCCTCCAAGTGAGAAAGTAAGCCCTCATGCGATAGTGAGTAGTCACTTAATTCGCCGGTCACTGACTGTAACAAACGCATGCGTGCCAACAGTTGGTTTGCCTTACGCGACCAGTTAAGTATTTCAAGACCTTTTTTATTCAGATAGTCCGCAAATGCCTGGCAACGCTCTTCATTGGTCACATCTCCGTCGAGTTTCTCTTCGGACAGAGACAATACCCCTATGGTCTGCCGCTTAATTCGAGTCAGTGTTTGCTGCGTGCCAACCCAGTCAGCTGAATAAATGTCAGTAGTTAATAACCCAGCGGCTTCTATTGCACCGCAAATGTCAGGCAGTTCGACATAACTCCGTACTTTGCCGTTGCTATCACTCTGTTGAAAGGTTGCGTCAAATATAACTACCCATTGAGGCTGGTTTAATAACTCGGCAACGGATGCGAGTCGCCCGCCGGTGACCAGCTGGTAACTTTTCTTCGCTTTGCTGTACTTTGCCAACCTGTCGGGAAACCCAGCGACCAGCGCTTTTTCTAAGCCTTTGTTGTTAGATCGCGTACTCTCAGACACCTGTAAACGCTTTAACCAATACTGCCAACGCCTGCGCCAGCGACTCAATGTCTGACGTTGTTTATAATGTTGCTGTGCACTGTCGAGAATATCGAGCGTTTTAATGTGCGCCGATGGTTCTTCCAGGGTCGCCAAAGCCCGGGCGCAAGCAGCCTTCAGTTCATGACTTTCTGAGCGGGCCGCATCGCAAATGAGTGCAAGACGCGCATCGGTGCCTGGGTCGAGAGTCTTCGCTTTCTGCGTCAACTGACCATCAACCAAAAGCCCTGTTAATGACAAAAACTGCTCAGCAACCCGGCAATGCACAGAGTTGGGCGGTGTCAGCCAGGCCAGTTCGTCAACTGAACTGCCCCACTTCATCACTTCCAGTACCAGTGACGTTAAGTCCTGACTTTCTATGTCGGCAGCGGCGTACTCGGGCTGACCGTGCTCGTCTGCTTTAGACCAAACCCGGTAACATGTTCCTGGCTGTAGTCGCCCTGACCGGCCAGCTCGCTGAGTTGCGGATGCTTTAGACACAAAGTGCGTCGCCAGCTGGTTCATGCCATAGCCCGGCAAAAAGTTAGCCCGACGTTCACGCCCGCTGTCCACAACCACATCTATGCCTTCTATGGTTAGGCTAGTCTCTGCAATATTAGTCGCAAGAATAATTCGCTTACCATCACTGGCTTTTAACGCGTGCTGCTGCTCTTTAAGTGACAGCCGGCTATGCAGGGTATAAACACCGACATCGGTTGCCACCAGAGAGCCCAGTGCTTGTTGCACACGTTCAATTTCGTAGATACCCGGCAGAAACACCAGCACGCCTTTGTCGGCATTTCCTAAAGCCTCGACAATGACACTGGGCAAATGCAGTAACCACTCACTTCGCGTTTTGGGTGCTCGGTATTGAATGTCTATTGGAAAGCTACGCCCTTCGCTTCTAAGCGTTGTTACCCCTTCACTATACCCGGACAACCACTCAGAAATAGCTTCGGCCGGCAGTGTCGCCGACATGACCAACAGGTTCAAGTCGTCACGTAATGGCAGCGCGTCCATGACTAACGCCAGACTTAAATCACTGTGTAAATTGCGCTCATGAAATTCATCGAATATCAATGTAGAGATATCACTAAGCTCAGGGTCTTCCTGTAACCAACGTACTAATACGCCTTCAGTGACGACAAGAAGCTTGGTGTTTTTCGTGCGTTTCGTCTCACCGCGCACAACATAGCCTACCGTTTCACCAACCTGTTCTCCCAGTTGCCCGGCCAGATAACTGGCCACATTGACGGCAGCAACCCGACGCGGTTGCAGCATAATAGTGATGCCATGAGTGCCCAGCTGTTCGCGCAGTAAATAAAGAGGCAGGTAGGTCGATTTACCGGCACCCGGCGGTGCCTCTAAAACCACACGTGCTGCCGGGAAGCATTGCGCTAACGCCGGCAGCACGTTTTCAACAGGTAGGCTCATACCAAATTAGTCACCTTGAACAGTCGCGGCAATGGTTCTGACACCTAACGCTGTCGCCCCTGTTGCCCACATAGCTGTCGCAGACTTCTGATACGCCCCGGCTAAGTCAAAGTGCAGCCAGCCTTTACCTTGCTCAGGCGCAAAGCGCAGCAGGAAACCGGCCGCATTGCTGGCCCCTCCGGCACCACCACCTTTTTGCGGGCGGCTGTTCGCGGTATCGGCAAAAGCCGATGGGCAGTTTTCCGAATGCCATGGAGCCAGTGGCAAACGCCACAGCAATTCATGTTCTTTATCGGCGTTTTTCAATGCGCGCTCGGCAGCACTGTTATCAACACTGAACAGCGCATTGTATTCATTACCGACAGCCATTTGAGCGGCGCCCGTTAAGGTAGCGGCGTCAATAATATTTTTCGCGCCAAATTCGCCAGCGGCCTGCAAGCCGTCAGCTAACACCAAGCGACCTTCAGCGTCAGTATTCACCACTTCTACAGTCAAACCGTTCTTATAACGGATAATGTCGCCTAACTTGTACGCTCGGCCATCAATCATATTTTCTGCGCAGCAGAGAATCAGCTTCACGCGTTTATTCAAACCACGACGAATCGCTAACGACAATGCACCAGTGACCGTTGCTGCACCGCCCATGTCGCACTTCATTGACAGCATGCCTTCACTTGGCTTAATGCTGTAGCCACCGCTGTCATAGGTAATACCTTTACCGATAAGCGCTGTATCAACAGGTGCGTTGTCGTCGCCGGTTGGGTTGTAGTCAAGTACCAACATGCCAGGCGCATGCTGGCTGGCACGCCCCACAGTATAAATTCCCATCCAGCCTGCGTCTTTCAGTGCTTCACCTTTAATAAACTCTGCGCTGATTGCATCGGGTGCTAACCCTTTGAAGTGCTCAATGACACGTTCTGCCAGACTTTCAGGATAGATATCTTCGGCCGGTAAGTTGGTGAGCTCACGGCTAAATCGTGTTGCATCACGCATCGCATCGAGGTGCTTCGCCGCTTCCTTGTCGTCTGCGTGCCATACCACATCATTTTTCGACAATGTTGACGTAAAGCCCTGATAAAGCGCCCATTGACGCTCCATATCCCAGCCGTCACCAGATACTGCTACTTTTATGACGCCGTTGTTGTCGAGGGTTCGCCCGGCTTTTTGAATACGCCGCAAATTCTCATACTCGTCGTCCACCAAAACTATTTTGGCGGCATCGCCGTCAAAGACGACATTTGACTTCGGGTTCCAATGAGCTGCTGGTGCTTCATTCGTTAAGTAAACCGCTAGTGCGCTGGACATTCTCAACCTCTCTCGATAATTTGCTTTCAGTTACTTTAGAGTTATGAGGTCTCTGATGCAATTTAACAAGCCCCTTCGCCGGGGAGTTTTAGAAAAACGCTATAAACGCTTTCTGGCCGATATTGATTTTGGCGATGGACAAATAACAACGGTTCATTGCCCGAACACAGGCGCAATGACGGGCTGTGCTGAGCCTGGGTTCGACGCATATTGCAGTCTTTCTGACAACAAAAAACGTAAGTATTCACATACCTGGGAGTTATCACGAACCAAGGAAGGCGAATTTATTGCGGTGAATACCGGCTGTGCGAATACCCTGGCCGGAGAGCTGTTAAACAGCGAACTTATACCAGAACTTAGCGGCTGGTCCGAACTGAGGTCTGAAAAGAAGTACGGGCAGGAAAATAGCCGCATCGACTGGTGGGGCGTAGACCCTAATGGCAAAGAGTGCTTTGTCGAGGTAAAAAGTGTGACACTTGCCGAGAAAGAAAGCGGCTATTTCCCGGATGCCGTCAGTCAGCGTGCCCATAAGCACTTGAATGAACTTATGCATGTTGTCGATGAAGGACACAGAGCCGTTCAGCTTTATATGGTTATGCACACTGGTATTGAATCTGTCAGCCCGGCGAAACATATCGATCCAAAATACGCGGAACTGTGTATTAAAGCGGCTGAACATGGCGTCGAATTTTACGCAGTGAAATGCGCGGTTAATGAAAAAGAAATTCGACTGGAGAGACCAGTTGCAGTGCGCTTGTAGCGCGCGGCATTGAGCTAAATTTTGAACAAAAGAGTTGTTGAAATAGCGTTGCCAACCTGACCCCTTTCTGGTATATGTAGCGTCCTTTTTTAAACGCACGCTTTTAGAGCACTCTAGTTTTAGAGAATTAGGAGATCCAAAATGCCTCAAGGCAAGGAAAAGAAAACCCACGGCATTCTGGCACTAGCCGGCCTGGAGCCTTATCAGGAGAAGCAGGGCGAAGAGTACATGAATGACGCGCAGCGTGCGCATTTTCGTCGTATTCTGGAAGAATGGCGTCGTCAGTTACGCCAGGAAGTTGATCGCACCGTGCATCATATGAAAGATGAAGCAGCGAACTTTCCTGACCCAGTTGATCGCGCGGCGCAAGAAGAAGAATTCAGCATTGAATTGCGCACTCGTGACCGTGAGCGCAAGTTGATTAAGAAAATTGAGAAAACGCTGCAAAAAATTGAAGACGATGACTTCGGCTTTTGTGATTCTTGCGGCATAGAAATTGGTATTCGCCGCTTAGAAGCGCGCCCAACAGCGGATCTCTGCGTTGACTGCAAAACCCTGGCAGAAATGAAAGAGAAACAAATGACAGGAGCCTAAGGGCTCATGTACCGCGGCCGATTTGCCCCGACCCCGTCGGGGCCTCTACATTTAGGCTCGTTGGTTGCTGCTGTTGGTAGCTACCTTGATGCTCATGCGCATAACGGCCAGTGGTTTGTTCGTATTGAAGATGTCGACAAACCTCGCGCAGTTCCGGGCGCTGCCGATACTATCCTCCGCCAACTCGAAGACCACGGACTCACCTGGCACGGTGAGGTTATTTTTCAAAGTGACCGTGACGAGTCGTATCAGGATTACATCAACTCGCTAACTTCCGCCGATTGCATCTATCAATGCGATTGTTCACGTAAGGCCATTCGTGAGCGCGGTGGTATTTATGATGGCTATTGCCGAACTCGTCAACCACGCCCGACACCTTATGCATTACGCTATATTAACAGCAACCCCGTCAATCAATTCAATGACCGGGCACTCGGCGTACAACAGGGTGATACCAGCACCTGTGCAGAAGACTTTGTCGTGAAGCGCCGTGATGGCTTGTACGCATACCAATTAGCGGTGGTAGTTGATGATATTGAGCAAGGTATTACCGATATTGTGCGTGGTAGCGACCTGGTTGTTCCAAGCTATTGGCAGCTTACTTTGTGGCAGCATATCGCTAAAACCGAGCCTCGAATGATGCACTTACCATTAGTGACATCGAATGACGGCCGTAAGCTCAGCAAACAAAATCACGCGCCAGCAATAAACAGCCAACACGCGTCAGACAATCTGTTAACAGCGCTGAATTACCTGGGTATTGATGCCCATGAACTCAGTGAAGCGCGACAAATCGATGAGATATTGGCCTTTGCGGTGCAAAAATGGCGCAAAAAGTGGCACATTACGCCTGCTTGACGGTACAATATGCGACCAATTGAGAAGAAACAACAATAACAATGGTAAGGGAGAGACCACCATTATTAAGCGAATAAAAGAGTTAGCAAAACGCGCTTTCTCCAGCAAGGATACTACCAGCAACAGTCGTTTACCGGCGTTGAAAGTTATCCCAAGAGATAAACACCCCGTATCCCGGAACGACATTAGCAAAAACGCACTTAAAGTCCTTTACCGCTTACATAACAGCGGCTTCGACGCCTATTTAGTGGGCGGTTGCGTACGTGATATTTTACTCGGTATTCAACCGAAAGACTTCGACGTGACCACCAATGCGACGCCTGAACAGGTGAAATCGCTATTTCGAAACTGCCGCCTTATTGGTCGTCGGTTTCGTCTGGCGCATGTTGTGTTTGGCAAAGAGATTATTGAGGTCGCTACGTTTCGCGGGCATCACGCCGATGACGCCGACTCAAAAAACAGTAAGAAAAACCAGCACGCACACAGTGATGAGCATGGTCAGTTAGTACGCGACAATGTCTATGGCACCATAGAGGAAGACGCAGAGCGCCGTGATTTCACTGCTAACGCGTTGTATTACAATATTGCCGACTTTGCCATTTACGACTTTGCGAACGGCGTAGAAGATATCAACAAAGGTGTTTTACGCTTAATTGGTGATGCTGAAACACGCTACCGCGAAGACCCGGTCAGAATGCTGCGTGCGGTACGTTTTGCGACCAAGCTCAATATGCAACTGGATACCGCGGTTCGTGACCCTATTCCTGAACTAGCATCATTGCTTGCAAACATTCCGCCAGCGCGCCTATTTGACGAATTTCTGAAAATGTTCATGTCGGGTAAAGCCACTGCCAACTTTTCCATGATGATGGAGCTGGGGCTGTTTCAGCAGCTATTCCCAATGCTTAAAGGGCATCTCAGTGACGCTCAGTCACCCGCATACCAAATGCTGTTAAAAGCATTTAAAGATACCGACAAGCGCATTGCTGAAGACAAACGGGTTACCCCGGCCTACCTTGTTGCTGTGTTGTTGTGGTGGCCATTACTGGCCCGCAAAGAGCAACTGGAAAACGAAGGTGGTCTGCCGCCTATGGATGCGATTAACATAGCCGCTGCCGATGTCGTACACAGGCAGTCTCAGCGTGTTTCTATCCCTAAACGCTTTAGTTTACCAGCTCGTGAAATTTGGCAGCTGCAACGACGTTTGCAAGTCACTAAAGGTGGCAGAGCAATGAAAGCGCTTGAGCACAAACGCTTCCGCGCCGCTTATGACTTTATGTTGCTGCGCTCACACGCCGAGCCCGAAGACAAAAAGCTGGCTGAACTGGCTCAGTTCTGGACAGAAGCTCAGAACAACCCGACTAAGCTAAAAACCGGTAAGTCCGGCGCTCCCACTCGCAAGCCGAGACGCCGTCGTCGCGGACCACGTAAGAAGAAGCCACAAAGCAACTCAGATAATGGCTCAGCATAATGCCTATGTCGCACTGGGGAGTAATTTAAACGACCCGCTCAATCACTTACTCAGTGCGCTGTCACGATTAAATCGGTCCAATAGCTGGCAACTCGTCAGCTATTCGTCGCTTTACGGCAGCAAGCCCATGGGACCGCAAGATCAGCCTGACTATGTTAATGCCGTGTGCCAGTTGGAGACGGAATTGTCTGCTTACGACTTGCTGCAGTCACTGCATGATATTGAAGACGAGTTTGGTCGCAAACGCATTCGTCATTGGGGTGAGCGCACGTTAGATCTCGATTTATTATTATTCGATAACGAGACGCACCAAAAGCCAGACTTGACGGTTCCACACCCGGGTATTTATGAGCGTAGCTTTGTCCTGTATCCGTTGGCTGAAATAACGCCAGCACTTGTCTTACCCAACGGCAAAACAGTGACTGAGCAAGCCAAGACACTTACCGAAAGCGGTCTTGACGTGCTAGTCTACCAGTCATCTATTTCTTTATAACTTTGCTAAAGGTCGCATAATGGCTACAACCAGCATTGCTACACTGCAAAAAATGAAGCGTGAAGGCGTTAAAATTAGCTCGCTTACCGCCTACGACTCCAGCTTCGCAAAATTAATGACCGAACAAGGTGTCGACTTTATGCTTGTCGGCGACTCATTAGGTAATGTTGTTCAGGGCCGCAATTCGACCGTTCCGGTCACACTCGATGACATGGCCTACCACACAAAATGTGTGCGCCGCGGCGCCCCTGAAGCCTTCGTTATTAGCGATATGTCATTCATGACCTACTCGACACCAGAGCAAACCTATGACAATGCAGCGACACTGATGCAAGCCGGTGCCAATATGGTGAAGCTGGAAGGCGGGGAATGGCTGGAAGAAACCATTAATGGGTTGCATACTCGCGGAATTCCGGTCTGTGCACACCTTGGTTTACTGCCGCAGTCAGTCAATGTGCTGGGCGGCTACAAAGTACAGGGTAAAGAAGAGCAACAGGCAGAAAACACCCTGCGTCAGGCAAAAGCACTCGAAGCCGCAGGCGCTCAACTTTTGGTGCTGGAGTGTATTCCATCCAGCTTAGGCAAGCGCATTACCGACGCCTTAACTATTCCGACTATTGGTATCGGTGCTGGCCCTGACACCGACGGACAGATATTGGTGATGCACGACATGCTGGGCATGAACAGTGACTATTTGCCAAAATTTGCCAAAGACTTTCTGGCTCAGGGGGGCTCTCTCGCCGACGCGTTTCGCTTATACACCGAGCAAGTGCGATCAGGCGAATTTCCGGCTCCGGAGCACTGCTACAAATGAAGATACTAAAAAGCTTACAGGAGCTTCGTGAGTGGCGTAGTGCACAGCAGGAGGTCGCACTCGTTCCAACTATGGGTAACTTACATGACGGCCACTTACAGCTGGTAAAAAGTGCGCTGCAACATTGCGACAATGTGGTGGTGAGTATTTTTGTGAACCCAATGCAGTTTGGTCCCAACGAAGATCTCGACAGTTACCCCAGAACCTTAGATGCCGACTGCGCAGCATTAGAGAAATTGGGCGTTAGTGCCGTATTTACTCCCACAGTCAGTGATGTTTATCCACGCGGACTGGAGCAACAAACGAAGGTCAGCGTGCCCGGCATTAGCAATATTTTATGTGGCTCCAGCCGCCCAGGCCACTTTGAAGGTGTGGCGACTATCGTCTGCAAACTGTTCAATATGGTGCAGCCACAAGTCGCTGTTTTTGGCGAAAAAGACTATCAGCAACTGCAAGTCATTCGGCTGATGACTCAGGACTTAAGCTTGCCGGTAGAAGTTATTGGCGTGCCAACACAGCGAGAAGCCAGCGGTTTGGCTTTAAGCTCACGCAACGGTTATTTGACAGCAGAAGAGAAAACTCAGGCAACAGCGCTCTACAAAGGCCTTCAAGATGCGAAAGCGGGGCTTGAACGCCGGGAAGACTTTGAGCAGATAGAGTCTCAGGCAGTGCAACAGCTGGGAAAAGCTGGTTTTAAAGTGGACTACTTTAGCATCCGTAACGCAAACGACTTACAACCAGCCTCTAAAACTGACGAAAAGTGGGTCATATTGGCCGCTGCTTTTCTCGGAAAAACTCGCCTGATAGACAACCTTCAGGCTGATAACCCAGCGGCCACTTAACTCACTTTTCGCTTTAATTCAGCATACCGAGTTCACGCATCTCGGTATGCAAAGCACCTCGCAGACTGGTGGCTTTGGAAGCTATTTCGCGCTGCTCTTCCAGTACTTCCTCGAGCATGTCGTGCGTTGTTAGCGGGTTCGCCAGCACAACCCGGAATACAACCGTAGGCTCATGGTGGTATTGCCCAGGCGTCAATTTGGTTCGCGACACAAATGATCGTCCGGTTTCACGCTGACGCTTTTGAATGTAACGCGTTAACGCATTTAAGTGTGGGGTTAAGCGTGCCAGCTGCTCAGGCGTAGCGTTTTCAAGCGCCTTTTTAACTCTTGCCGGTACAAAGCGATAGGTCAGTATACAAAGCTCCGGCTCGGTAATGACCTCAAAGTCATCCTGCTCGCTAATAAGCTTCGAGAAATACCGCGCTTTATCAATACTGTTGTTAATTAGCAGCTCATAACCCCGGCGCCCTATCACGTGCATAGCGGAAAAGACCATCATGGCCATGCCCGCCCGGGAGCCTTCCATTGTATGCGAGCCTAAGTCTTTAGAGCCTTGTCGAATAATATACTCGGCATGGTGTTCTATCGACTTCACCAGCGATGGGTTTTTAAACAACACCAGCCCCGCGCCCATAGGCACATACATTTGTTTATGAGCGTCAATAGTAATACTGTCGGCACGCTCAACGCCATGCAATAGCGAACGATGCTGCTCAGATAACAGCGTTGCGCCTCCCCAGGCGGCATCGATGTGAAAGTGTGCGCCAATGTCTTCTGCAACATCGGCCATTTCGTCCAACGGATCTATGTGTCCTGTTTCTGTGGTACCGGCCACACCAACCAGCGCCAGCACTTTGCCGCCTTCCGCCGCTATTGACTCGCAGGTTTCACGCAGCTTATCGATACGAATGCGGTTGTTGCTGTCCGTTGGCACTGAAACTAAGTTGCGGCGCCCAATACCCAAAACATCGGCGGCCTTACTCAGCGAGTAATGCCCTCGCTCAGAGACCACCACCGTCAGGCGTGAATAACCATAATGTTGTAAGCCTGCAGCAATACCGTCCGCCGCAATGCCACCGAAGTTACCGTCAGCCTGTAGCAACCGGTTTCTGGCGACCCACAAAGCCGTCATATTGGCGATAGTGCCGCCTGAGCAAAAGGCGCCCAATGAATGCTGTGCACTGTGCATCCAACGGTTATAGAATGCTGCTTCTTCTCGGTAAACCAAATGATGCAGCATGCCAATAACGTTACGTTCTAACGGTGTGAACGCCTTCGATGTTTCTATTTTTACCAGGTTCTGATTCAGCCCAACCATCAACTTCGCCAACGGCAACAGGAAGTAAGGCAAAGCCGATGTCATGTGGCCAATAAAACGTGGCGAAGCGGTATGCACTGAGTGCGCCACCAATTTATCGAGCAAAAACCCAGTATGGTCAGAAACGAACTGCGGCTCTTCCGGAATTTGCGAGCGGTCGAAGTCCCGCTCAATTTCCTGCAAGGGTTTCTCGCGCGCAACGATATGATCGCCAAGAAACCCCATAAGGTTCTCAGACAAATGCTTTTCAATTTTACTCAGTGTTGAATCGGGCGCTTCAGGAATCGTGAAAATGCGGTAAAGCGACTCTTCACTGACCTCAGCCACGTCTGGTTTAGAGCTCAATTAGGTCTCCTTCGATAAATCTGCATCGAGTTGCCACAACGGCTGGCCACTGGTTTTATATTTTCGCTCAAAAGGTGTCATAACTTCGCCGTTACTTTTAACAAGTGACACTTGAGCCTGATAGCCACTCACCATAAGTGCTTGTGTCACTTCCAGCAAGTAAAGGCTCCAGTTTGAACGCATATGCAACTGCCCCCCAAGCTCAACGACGTTTTTCCACACCGGACTGCCATGCCAGCGGCGCGACAAATGAGCCGCTTTTGGCCATGGGTTTGGGTACAAAATACAATGCTTCTCAAGCTCCCAGCCCGCCTGATTTGCCAGCCGCCAAAAGTCGATAAGATCAGCCCTAACCACCCAGTAGCGCTGACCTTTTTCATTATTCTGATAATGACTATGACGTGCCAGTCGGTGCGCTGACTTATCAACGCCAATAACCATAGCGTCCGGGTGTTGAGCCGCCAGTTTTGCTGTACTTTCACCAACTCCACAGCAGGAATCCAAAATAACCGGCCCCTTCCAGTCTTCAACCTGAGCATTAATTTCCTCAAACGCTCTCAGGTTATGCTCCTGAAATGGCTTCTTGAAAACAGTGTTTAGGTGGCGCTCAACCACGGCGACAGTGTCTTCATGTGGCCCATGTTGGTTACTGCTTACTGGCCTTGCTTCATTCATTACGAGCGAATTCCTATGCCTTTCTCAAGGATGTAATACGCCACGCCAAAAAACAGCACATTAAACCCGACAAGTACCGCAATAGCGACACCAATACCAACATCCGACTGGCCTAAAAAGCCGTAGCGGAAACCGTTCACCATATAAAGCACTGGGTTCGCCATTGACACTTTTTGCCAAAACTCCGGCAGTAAGCTCACCGAGTAGAACACCCCACCTAAATAGGTTAACGGCGTCAGTACAAAGGTTGGCACTATGGATATATCATCAAAAGTTTTACCATAAACAGCGTTAATCAGGCCGCCTAAGCAGAATAAGGTCGAGGTTAATACCACCGTCAACACAACATATCCGACATGGGCAATTTGAATATCGGCGAACAGGAACGATACGCAAGTGACAATAACAGCCACTATCATCGCCCGAGCCATGCCTCCACCGATATAGCCCGCAATAATAACTGAGGTGGGCACCGGCGACACCAGCATCTCTTCAATATTGCGTTGAAATTTCGCACTGAAAAACGAAGAAGCGACGTTTGAATAGGAGTTGGTAATGACCGACATCATAATAAGGCCCGGTACAATAAACTCCATGTAGCCAACACCACTCATTTCACCAATGCGTTCACCGACAATGCTACCGAAAATCACAAAGTACAACGTCATTGTAATTGCAGGCGGCACCAGCGTTTGCACCCAAATTCTTAAAAAGCGGGTGCACTCTTTTATCCAAATGGTCTTCAGTGCGATAAAGTTTGATGCTGAATGACTCATTGCGCAGCCTCCTTCTGACGACCCTGCTCAACCATTGAGACAAAAAGCTCTTCAAGTCGGTTTGCTTTGTTTCGCATGGATAATACTTTTACCTGTTGTTCGCTAAGTTGCTCAAACACACGGTTGAGGCCGGCATCCTTATCGACTTCGACTTCAATCGTGTGGTCGTCTGTCCAACGATGATTAAAGCCGTCAATGGTCGCACCATTGTGACCAGGCTCAATATCGAGAATAAAGGTTTCCCGACTGAGCGTCGCCAATAAACGCTTGATTGAGGTGTCTTCCACGATTTGGCCCGCATCAATAATGCCAATATTGCGGCACAGCATTTCCGCTTCTTCGAGATAATGCGTTGTCAAAATAATGGTAATGCCCTGCTCGTTTATTTTGGTCAGGTAGTCCCACATTGAGCGGCGCAGCTCTATGTCGACACCGGCAGTAGGCTCATCCAAAATCAATAGCTTCGGCTCGTGCAGTAACGCCCGGGCAATCATTAAGCGGCGCTTCATACCGCCTGACAAAGAACGCGCAGGTTCATTTCGCTTGTCCCATAAGCCTAACTGTTTCAGATACTTCTCTGAGCGCTCTTTGGCAAGTTGTCTGGGCACACCATAGTAGCCAGCCTGGTTCACCACTATTTGCTGAACCGTTTCGAACTGGTTGAAATTGAATTCTTGCGGCACTAAACCAATTTGGCGTTTTAAATCCGCTAACTGCGTATCCAGGTCATACCCAAACACACTCACGGTGCCCGCGGTCTTATTCACCAACGACGAAATAATACCGATAGTGGTCGACTTACCCGCGCCATTAGGCCCAAGCAATGCATAAAAATCGCCTTCTTCTACCGACAGGTCGATACCCTTTAAGGCTTCAAAACCACCTCGGTATACTTTTCTTAACCCTTTAATTTCTAGCGCTTTCATACTCTGTACTATGACTCCTTTGAGTAGCCCCAACGCGCAACCAGCTTCTGCTCTAACCCTAAATGATCAAGCACTCGGGCGACCATAAAATCAATTAAATCGTCTATACTCTCTGGCTTATGATAAAAGCCAGGTGCTGCCGGCATTATGGTGACACCCTGCTGACTTAGCTGTAGCATATTTTGCAAATGTATGGTCGATAATGGCGATTCGCGCGGAACCAAAATAAGTTGCCCACGCTCTTTCATGACGACATCGGCAGCCCGCTCTATAAGCGTATTGCTACTACCACAAGCTATTGCCGATAACGTGCTGGTTGAACAGGGACAAACCACCATTTTCCCGGGCGCAGACGAGCCGGACGCCACCGGCGAAAACCATTCTTCTTTACCAAAAACCTGAAGCTTATCGTCGCTGGCTGAAAAGTATTTACGTAATTGTTCAGCCGCTTTGTCAGGGGCGGCTGGCAACTGCATACCATGCTCGGTTGCCAGAACCACTCTGGCTGCGCTGGATATCAACAAAAACACCTGTTGATCCTGATCAAGCAAGCATTGTATCAAACGCAGTGCATAAGGTGCACCCGAAGCGCCGGTAATAGCGACAGTGACTTGGTTATCCTGTTTCATTATGCCTCCTGGCTGTGTTGCAACGCAGTGAGAAAGCGCTGGTGTAAACCATCAAAGCTACCATTACTCATTATAACGACAGAGTCTTCCGGCTGCGCTTCATGTAGCAAACCCTCGAGCAATTGCCCGGTGCTAGTGAAAACGTGTGCATTCGGTAACACCCGCGCCAGCTCCCACTTTAAGCCGTCAGGTTGCAGTACAAAAACCTCATCGGCAGCTCTCAACGCTTCTTCCATAGCGTCAGCATGAACACCCATTTTCATGGTGTTTGAGCGTGGTTCCAGTACCGCAACAATGCGCGAACCCGGCAGGTGAGAGCGCAAGCCCCTCAGCGTTGTTTTAATTGCGCTGGGATGATGGGCAAAGTCATCATAGACTCTTATACGGTTATGTTCGCCAATCAGTTCCATGCGTCGTTTAGGGCTTTGAAAGCGGCTTAATGAGTCAGCACTTTGTTCAGCCGGAACACCAACATGACGAGCTGCAATAATAGCCATCATGGCGTTATTAACGTTGTGCTCACCTAATAAAGACCATTCAACGGTTGCGACCGTGTCGCCCTCATGCATCACCTCGAAGGACGTGCCATCTTTGTTGTTGAGCTTTGCAGACCAGTCTTTACCCAGCTGGACTTTTTCGCTCCAGCAGCCACCGTCAACAACTTCGTTTAACGCCTTGTCTTCGGTTGGATAAATAACCTGACCGGAGTCTGGCACAACACGCAGCAAGTGCGAAAACTGTCGTTTAATGGCGGCAAGATCATCAAAGATATCGGCATGATCAAATTCAAGGTTATTCAGTATCAGTGTGTCGGGCGCGTAGTGTACAAACTTCGAACGTTTATCGAAAAACGCCGTATCATATTCATCGGCTTCAATCACAAAAAAATCCGACTCGGTCAACCTTGCACTGACAGAGAAGTTTCCCGGCACACCACCAATCATAAACCCTGGATTATAACCGTTATCTTCCAGAATCCACGCTAGCATACTGGCCGTTGTGGTTTTACCGTGGGTTCCTGCAACCGCCAGAACCCAGCGTTGGGTCAGTATATTGTCATGCAGCCATTGCGCACCAGAGACATAAGGAAGCCGCTCACGCAGTACTGTTTCAACCTCTGGATTCCCCCGGCTCAATGCGTTGCCGATAATAACCAAGTCGGGCTTAGGTTCTAAATTCGCTTCGGCATAACCTTCCATTAACTCTATGCCCAAACTTTCCAGCTGAGTGCTCATTGGTGGGTACACGCTGGCATCAGAGCCTGTTACTTTATGTCCAAGCTGCTGGGCAATAGCGGCGACACCGCCCATAAAGGTACCGCAAATACCGACGATATGAATATGCATGCGTCAATCCAATTCATCTATTTGTTACTGAAGCGAAAGTGTACCACGTCGAAAACGCCAAGCAGGATTTTTACTAAAAAATAAGGTATCATTTGCGCCCTCGAAAACATGTCGTTTAACGCACCAACATTTTAAGCTGCAGGAACTGTTATGAAACGCTTATTGCCTACACTGAGAGCCGACCAAACCAGCGAGTCGCTCATATCCGTTATTAACACCATTCAAATTGCAGCCAAGGAAATTTCATTCCGACTTCATCAGGGCGCACTAGCCGGTGTGCTGGGCTCTACGCTGGATGAAAACATTCAGGGCGAAACTCAGAAAAAGCTCGATGTTGTTGCCAACCAGCTATTAAAAACCCTGTTGCTGGAGTCGCCTAATGTACACGCCGTCGCTTCCGAAGAGGAAGACTCCGTTGTCGACAGCCCTAACTCCGGCCATTACCTGGTCGCTTTTGACCCACTCGATGGTAGCTCTAATATCGATATTAACGGTGGCGTAGGCACTATCTTTTCGATACTAAGAAAGCCTGAAGGTGAAGAGACCAGCGAATCTATGTTCCTGCAACCGGGCAAGGCACAAGTTGCCGCAGGTTATGTATTATATGGCCCGGCAACCATGATGGTGTTAACCACCGGCAAAGCCGTTCGGGTTTATACGTTAGACCAAACCGTGGGCGAGTTTTTGCTCACTCACGAAAAGGCGGAAATTCCTAAAGATACAAAAGAGTTCGCCATTAACATGTCGAACCGTCGCCACTGGGCAGAGCCAATTAAAGCGTATATCAATGACTTACTGGAAGGTAAAGAAGGGCCTCGAGGGAAGAACTTTAACATGCGCTGGAATGCCGCTATGGTGTCTGATGTACACCGAGTGATTTCTCGTGGCGGATTGTTCACTTACCCGTGGGACGCCCGTAAGCCCAAGAAGCCTTTCAAATTGCGTTTAATGTATGAAGCAGCCCCCATGGCAATGTTGGTTGAAAAGGCTGGCGGCAAAGCTTCGGACGGCTATCAGCGTATTCTGGATATTGTGCCTGAGCATATTCATCAACGGGTTGCCGTTGTACTGGGCTCTGCAAACGAAGTTGACGTTTGCATGGAGTATCATAAGAAATATCCGAAACCGTATTAGACCTTTAGCGATATTGCACGATAAAGCCGAACAGCTATAATCGCGCAATCTGTATAACTTTTATATTGAGAACAGGAAGTATTATGAGCTTAGGAAACGTACCTGCAGGTAAAAACCTGCCAGAAGAAGTCAACGTTATCATCGAAATTCCGGCAAACGCTGACCCGATTAAGTACGAAGTCGACAAAGACACAGGTGCATTAGTGGTTGACCGTTTCATGGCAACGCCAATGTTCTACCCTGCAAACTACGGTTTCGTTAATGAAACCTTGTCACTCGACGGCGACCCGGTTGACGTTTTAGTACCAACACCATACCCACTGCAAGCCGGCTGTGTGATCAAATGCCGTCCGGTCGGTGTATTAAAAATGACTGACGAGTCTGGTGAAGACGCAAAAGTTATCGCGGTTCCTGTCAGTAAGCTGACCAAAGAGTACGACCACATTAATGACGTGGACGACTTGCCAGAGCTATTAAAAGCTCAAATCACTCACTTCTTCGAGCGCTATAAAGAACTTGAAAAAGGTAAGTGGGTTAAAGTTGACGGCTGGGAAAACGCAGCGTCAGCTAAAGAAGAAATTAAAACGTCATTTGAGCGCGCTCAGAAGTCGTAAATTCTTAACGTTAAAAGGCAGTATCTATGACCGCCGTTTCTGTTCGTGATTTAAGCTTCTCCTGGAAGCGCAATGAACCCGCCACATTAGACATACCCGAGTGGCAAGTACAGAACGGCGAAACTCTGCTTTTACGCGGCCCCAGCGGTAGCGGGAAGTCCACTCTGTTATCGCTGTTAGCCGGCATTAATACACCGCAAAAAGGTGAGTTGAGCCTTTTCGACACACCACTGTCTAAGCTTTCCGGACGCCAGAGAGATCGGTTCCGGGCCGATAACATCGGTTATATCTTTCAGCAGTTTAATCTTTTGCCTTATTTGTCTGCATTGGACAATGCTTTGTTAGCTTGTCAGTTTTCAAGCATTCGCAAAGAGCGCATTGCGAAGGCTGGCGAGACACCAGAGAGCTCAGCTCACAATATGTTGAAACGTTTAGGTTTAAGCGAGAGCCAGATTCAACAGCCCGCGCACTCCCTCAGCGTCGGTCAACAACAACGGGTTGCTGCTGCACGCGCTTTGTTAGGCGCACCACCACTTTTAATCGCGGACGAGCCAACATCAGCGCTCGACGCTGAGCACCGTGACAGTTTTATCCAATTGCTTCTCGAACTGTCCGCTAAGAACAATACTACGGTGATTTTTGTCACGCATGATGCCGCTTTATCTCGCTACTTTGACTCCCATGTTGAACTCAATGACCTCAACAAAGCAGGAGTAACGGCATGATAAAGCTGGCCATTAAAAGTTTGCTGAATCGCCGTGCGAGTGTTCTGCTGACCGTTATTGCCATTGCAGTCAGTGTCACTTTGCTACTTGCTGTCGAACGCACGCGAGAACAAGTTCAAACAAACTTTGCTAATACGGTCTCGGGAACAGACTTAATTATTGGAGCCAGAACCAGTCAGATACAGCTATTGTTGTCGTCCGTTTTTCATATTGGCAGCATGACCAACAACATGAGTTGGGATGCTTTTGATAACATTCGTTCACGCCCCGCAGTGGAGTGGGCTGTACCAATTTCGCTGGGTGACAGTGTCGGCGGTTTACCCGTTGTTGCCACTACTGAAGACTACTTTAAACACTTTAGATACGGTAGTAAGCAGTCACTAACCTTTGCTGCTGGCGACGCTTATAAAGGTGAAAAGCAGGTTGTACTGGGTGCTGAAGCTGCGTCTAAATTAAACAAGAAAGTCGGTAATGACATTACCATTGCGCATGGCAGTGGTGGCATTAGCTTTAGTGAGCACGATGATCACCCACTAACTGTCGTAGGTATTTTAAAACGCACAGGGACACCCGTTGACCAGACTATTTTAACCAGCTTAACGAGCCTTGAAGTTATTCATGGTGGCGAAAGCCATGATAAACATGGCCACGGTGACAGCCACGCTCACCCTCCAGCAGAGAGCATTAGCGCCGCATTACTCGGGCTCAAAGCCAAGCCGCTGGCATTAAGGCTTCAACGACAAATTAACACCTATAAACCGGAGCCACTCACAGCATTATTACCCGGTATGACACTGCAAGAGTTGTGGAAGACTCTGCGCGTATTCGAACAAGCGTTAACCGTTATATCGTCGATGGTGGTACTTATTGGGTTACTAGGCATGCTGACCATTATGCTTGCCAGCCTACGGGAACGCCGTCGCGAAATGGCGGTCTTAAGAGCAGTAGGCGCAGGGCCGGGTACTGTCTTCGGTTTGTTAGTCAGTGAAGCTTTGTTACTGACATTGGTAGGCGCCGCAAGCGGGTTGGCTTTGCTGTACTTGCTCGAATGGTCGCTAGCCGGCGTTATTCAGTCGCAGACCGGCATTGTTCTGAGCTTTGCATGGCCAACAATAGCTGAGTGGTGGCGTTTAGGGCTCGTGGTAGTTACCGGTTTTGTGTTAAGTTTAATTCCAGCCTGGCGAGCGTATCGCCAGTCTTTAGCAGACGGACTTACGGTGAAAGTATGAAGCAGTTATTAGCGTTAATGTTTTTGGTCGTTGCAATGCCGACGTTCGCAGCAGAGAAAATTGGCTGGAAAGACTTAATCCCTGAAGGTTTTACCCCACCGCCGGTTAAGCCTCAATCTTACTATGACGCTAATCCAGAAGAAGACAGGCAAACTAACTTAGATGCACCTGTGGTCGAGTCTTTGGATGGCAAAAAAGTCCGCATACCGGGTTATGTGGTGCAGCTTGAAGGTGACGCTGACAATGTCACTGAATTTTTGTTAGTGCCTTATTTCGGCGCCTGTATTCACGTGCCGCCACCGCCGCCGAATCAGATTATCCATGTTCAATACGAAGAAGGTGTTCCTTACGAAAACACCTACGATGCCGTATGGATTGAGGGAACCATAAAAGTAGAGCGTAAAGAAGGCGACTTAGCGGTTGTTGGCTACACTATGGATGCCGACTCTGTTGAGGTGTATCAGTAAGAGTCTGTTTGCTCTTTCAGTAACTGAATAAGCTCATTAGCCGGCATGGGTTTGGCGAAATAAAAGCCTTGCCCTTCCCGGCAGTCCAGACCAATGAAATAATCCCGCTGCTCTGTTTCTTCAATACCTTCCGCCAGAATTTCCAGACCCAGTCTATGGGCCATATCCACAATAGTCTCAATAATGATTTGCCCACTTTTATGGGCGGAGTTATTCACGAAAGTTTTATCAATTTTAATTCGGTTAAGCGGCAGTTTCTGTAAATAACTGAGCGAAGAAAAACCGACACCGAAATCGTCAATAGCAACTTTCACGCCTTGAAGCTTCAGTCGCTTTAAAATATCTGCGACTAACTCAGGCTCTTCCATCAGAATACTTTCTGTAATTTCCAACTCAACACGCTCAGGCGATATACCAGACTGCTCAATTTGTCGCTCAACCAATTCGGGGAAGTCCCGCTTTCTAAACTGCGGAACCGACACATTAATGGCAATACGTAGGTTAGGCAGGCCGCTTTCATCAAAGGCTTGAATTTGTCGGCAAGACTCTTCGATTACCCAGGAGCCAATATCGACAATAAGCCCCGAGTACTCCGCCAAGGGAATAAACTCAGCCGGTGAAATAAAACTTCCATCGCTCTGTGGCCAGCGCAATAGTGCTTCAACACCAATGATTTTCTGAGTCTTCAGGTCAACCTGGGGCTGATACCAGACCTGCAGTTTTCTATCCGCAAAGTCAGCTCTTAACTTTCTGACCAGTTCGAGACGACGCTGAGTCTCTTGTTCCATAATGGGTTCATAAAAGTCGAAGCGCTCGAATGAATGAGTTTTCGCACTTTTAAGTGCAATATAAACCTGCTTCAAAAGACCTTTACCGTTAACTCGTTCGGTATTTTCCGCCGAGGTAAAGCCACAGGTGACTTGCAGCGGTATGTAATGCTCGCCGGCTCTGAACGGCAACATAAACAGTTGGTTAAGGTTGTCTGGCGTGACAATAGTTTTAGGGCCCGTTATGCCAAAAACATCCGCTGAAATTCTAGAAACAAACACATCATTGCCAAGTTGTTCAGTAAGTCGCAGCGCGACGGAACGCAGCAGTAAATTACCTATATCCTGGCCGAGGCCATCGTTCACATCTGAAAAATGGTCGATATCCACCACGGCTATGGCGGTTTCCTGGCAGGGCTTTTCAGAGATAACCTGAAGCTTTCGCGTAAATTCAGCGCGGTTAGGAATGCCGGTTAGCGGGTCAAGATAAGCAGCAGTGCGTAGCTCTTCAAATAAATTCGCATTTTCAAACCCGACAGCAATATTGGCTAAAAAGACTTCCAGCAACTCCTGATCGTACTCAGCCACTTTTTGGTCAGTCTCAATATAGGCCGCAGCCTGATGCTCTTGCCCGTCGATGAAAAATACCGTTGCGTGCTCTGTCTGAATGTGTCGCTTTTCATTCAGACACTGACGAACAGATCTTTCTATTTCCTCAGAGTTTAGCGTCGATAAACTTTTATGTATGCTGTTCGCAAAGTGACCAGCAGCCCCCAGTACTAAAATATCATTATCTTTATGAGGAGCTCGTGCGCCGACAATGCCTTCTGCGTTTAGGCCAAGTAGTGAAGCAATTTGAGTAACGACACCTTCGGAAAAATTCACTATGGAGTGCCGTTCCATCAAATTCGAAGCAGAATGAATAATTTTTCTTAAGCCACGGCGATTTTCATTAATGGTTTTTAACTGTTGGTAAGAACGCACTGCCGAGAAAACAGTGGTTAACAGGCGACTACGAGTGAGTTCAGTTTTTGTTTTATAGTCATTGATGTCATACGCTTTTACGACATTTTCTTCCGGTGCATACCCGGGCTGTCCCGTTCGCAACACAATACGTATTTCATCGTTAGCGAGCTTTTCTCGAATATCCTGCGCGACTCTCAAACCGGCGTCGTCAGTTTCCATAACAACATCCAGTAAAATCATAGCAACGTCATCGTGCTCGCTTAAACGATCGAGCGCTTCGCTACCGCTATACGCATGCAAAAATTGAAGGGGTTTGTCTGAAATAATGACATCGGCGAGAGCCATTTTTGTGACAGCATGAATCTCCTGATCGTCATCGACAATCAGGATTTTCCAAAAGCCCTTGGGCTTGTCTACCTTGATCTCTTCATCGTCATCATGAAGGAACAGCGGCTCATCTGGGGTACTGCTCATTCGCCTTCCGCTTAAACCGTTACAAACATCTAACAATTTAGCTTATAAGGTTGTACAACTGCAAGCGAATAAACAGTATTCGTTTTCTTTAGAAATGGACTTCCAGGCCTACAAAAGGACCTTTAAAGGTTACATCAGAATAAATATCGTCAACATCATCTAACTCAATGACCGAATGGCGGTAGCCAGCATGCAAATTCAAGTCGATGGCCAGGTTTTCAACCAAGCGATATTCGATACCAATTTGGGCATCCTGCACTTTAGAGTCTTTTATGCTCAGTGCACTGGCTTCTGCAAATAATGTTAGGTCGGTCATTGGGATACCAACACGAGTTGCAAGATAAGCGGTTGGAACGGTGACAGAGAAATCCTGACGGCCAAATGTCGTGCTTAGCGGAGTGCGAACCGTACCATCAAAATCCATCGCATTAATACCAGCGTCAAACGAGATAATGTCATTATCGAAAAACTCGTAATAAAAAATATAGTCGCGATGGCTAAAATCATTACGTCCGTACCCACCGTTAAACTCAAGTGAGTTCTCGCGTATTTTTACGTTAGGAATAAGCGGCACTGGATGTTCCAGGGCGGCGTAATAGCTGTTTTGTCCTTTGTCTTCAAAACCAGGATTAAATACTTCCGAACCAACTCCGTACTCACCGCTGGCATCGGTGTCCCAGTATTGGCCGCCGACATATAACCCTAAAACTGTGTCTGCGTTTGCAAGCTGAGGTGTTAATGCCAAAGCGGCAGCGAGCATAATGCTTTTTTTATACATGTTCATCCTTAATACAACGTTTTATTTAACACGAATAGTAATTGGCTGGGTTTCACCATTGGTAAAGTGTAATTGCAAATCAAACGTTTGCCCACTTTTCAGCGGTGACGAGAGTCCAAATAACATAAAGTGATAGCGTCCAGGTTCAAAGGTTATTTGTTCATTTGGAGGTAATTCAAGCGCCTTTACCTGTTGCATCGACATCATTCCATCAGTCATCACATGAGTATGGACTTCTACCTTGTCTGCAACGGAACCGCTCACGCCCTTTATAATCAGGACTTCTTGAGACGGGTTGGCTAACTTGCCATAAGCGGCTCCATTCTCCGCTCCGGGTATGCTTTCTCGCGCCCAGCCTTCGGAAAAAGTAACGACATCGGCGTATACCGTCGATGTCATTAATAGTGCAAAGATACCAGCCAGTAATGTACGCATTGTCATTCCAGTAATCAGCTTATAATGCGCTATCTTACACTTAATTAAGGAGCCCTAGAAACCCTCGGTTTACGAAACACTAAGTAAAGAACGAAAAGACAGAGTAAAAGGGGCCAGAAAAAACTAATTCCACTTAGCACCAGTGCTATAAACGCTGCGCAGAAGCCAAGTAGCGTGCTCCCGAATATCGTCGTCACGATGAAGAAAATACCACCGATGACCAGTAACCAAACAATTAGTGACACCGAAAGCTCGACCGCAGCCCCTAAGATAGAAGCGGTTAAGGCAACAATTTCGTCCCCAAACAATAGAAACGCGATAACGGCAATTACAATGATCCAAACAGTTTTCTTGTCTGACATAATCTTATCCACACCTATTAAATCATTTTAATAGTATTGCTTTCATAAACCATGCCAATGAGTAACCCTATGTTTTTAAAGTTTTTTTGGAAAAAAGATGTTGGCGGAAATAAAAAAACCGCCAAATAATGGCGGTTTTTACTAAGTTTTCGATAATTTAGAACTTGTACTCAACTTCGGAATAGAAGTAAGCGCCGTTGAATCCAATAGGCGAGTTTGTATTAGGATACTTAAATATCGTATCAAACACACTCTCTACGGGTTGTTCTTCTGGATACTCACTAAACACGTTCTGGCCACCAACGATCAAGCTGAGGTCATCAGAAAATGCGTATTTCACTGAAATGTCAGTCACCCAATTGGGTCCGTAAGTATCATTGGCTTCTTCGGCAGTCTCTCCTGTGTCGTAATCACCAATAATGTAAGTTCCAAAGTAATTAAAACGTACGTCTGTTTTCCAGTTTCCTAATGAATGAGTAAAGCCCAACGAGCCACTATGATCCGGTGTTGAATCGGTCATACGGATTTTTTCGTCATAATCGAATAATACCGACTCAAGCCCATCAAAAAGTGGCGGCAAATTAACTGACTCTATTTCCGTGTTATTAAAGCCATAAGCAAGTTGTGCTTTTAGCTCACCAAAGTCATTTAAGCTAAATGTCTTGCTCGCAACAATATCCAAGCCTTCTGTTTTTGTATCAACTGCATTGATAAAAAATCGGGCATTTTCTGCGGACACCGTGCTTAGCGCATCGGCTACAGCCGGCGAGTCACCCGGAAACACTTGGTTTGATAAAATAATGCGGTCATCAATATTGATTCGGAAATAGTCTAATGTAATGGCCAAACCGTCATAACCATTCCAGACAATACCTGCGCTGATACTGTCAGATTCTTCTGGTTCAAGATCAGGGATATTCAAAGCCTCTGTAACCGGACTCAGAGAGTTAAAGGTTCCAGAGCGTTGCAGAACTGTCTCACCATCAACATCAACAGCCAGAGTCGAGATGTTGGTGAAATAAAGTTGTTGGGCACTGGGTGCTCTAAAACCGGTATTAACCGCGCCACGTACCGCTATTCTGTCCGTAATGTCGTAGCGTCCCGATACCTTCCAGCTCGTATTGTCACCAAAGTCTGAATAGTCTTCATAGCGTACCGCTGCGCCCCACATAAAGTCAGTGGTTAGCTGGTTCTCTGTTTCGAAGTACACGCCAACATTGTCACGGCTTTGGTTAACTTCTGCGTCAGGTCTAAAGCCTGTGTAGCCCTGACTCCCGGCAGGACGATCCTCGTAACCACCGTTAATATAAGACGCCTCTTCACCAGCTTCAATTTGGTAAGTGTTGTCGCGGTAGCTCACACCAAACGCAATCGATAAATCAGAATTGTTCACAAACGGGACAAAACGCTGAGCATCGAATGTGATATTCGATTCTTCGTTCGTCAGAGTTCCCGCATCGAACGAGGTTGGAGTTACGTCAGGCCCCAGAGATGCATTCAATGAGTTCTCAACATTATATTGGAACTCACTAACACCATAACCACCACTAAAATCTAAAGTCCATTCACCCAAGTACCACTCATAACCGGCGTACATAGAGTAGTCTTTAACATCAGGTGCTAGAATAGGCAGAAACCCGTCAGGATAGATTTCAGTCAACGTGTTACTTTGAATCGCTCTTCTGTAAAAAGCCCCGGACTCAGATTTACGGTCACTCATGCCGCCAAAAGCATAAATCCTACCGTCACCCAAAGTCATATCGAAGTTAGCAAATAAAGAGGCGTTCTCGTATTCAGCTTGGCCAATATGAAAACTTTGTCTATCAAAGGTCTCTTCTCGGGGATCTGGGTCACCGTTTTCAAGCAATGGATACTGTTGCCGAGTATCTGGACCTGCTCTATTGGTACGGTTTTTATGTTGAAGTTCTCCAGACACCGTTAACGCACCGTCTTCGCCCACCGAAAATCCAGTACTAGCCGATGCGCGCCATTGTTCACCATCACCTTTATGTGTTTGGCCAAGCTGAAAGCTCGCACTACCGCCTTCTGAATTGTCTTTCAATACAACGTTAATCACACCGGCAATAGCATCTGAGCCGTAAAGTGCAGCAGCGCCATCTCTTAAGACCTCAATGCGTTTTATGGCCGACATTGGTATAGCGTTAAGGTCAACGTTTGAGCTACCTCGCCCCGTTGTCCCATTTAAGTGGACTAAAGCAGAACTGTGACGCCGTTTGCCGTTGATAAGGACGAGCGTATGATCAGGCGATAAACCTCTTAGTGAGGCTGGTCTAACAGCGTCACTACCATCCGTAATAGAAGATGATGGGAAGTTAAAACTTGGTACAGCATATTGAAGTGCTTTTGCTGTATCGGTCATTCCTGTGGCAGCTAGATCTTCTCCGCTAATAATGTCGACTGGCGCCGAACCATCAGTCGCTGTTCTCATCGATAAACGAGAACCTACAACCTGAATAACCTCTTCAACCTCTGCACTGTCATTTGTATCAGCATTTTGTGCTAATGCTACTGGAGCGACAAGAAAACTACTAGCCAAAGCTAGTGTTATAGGATTTATACGTTTCATACTGCTGTTCTCCCCATTTATATGTCATTTTAATATAGCAGTTAAAACGTAATTTGGTTCAGTCCTGTTAGCGATGACATATGAACATTTGTTATAAGTAGCCTAATGCTATTGCATCAGGTGTGATGGCAGTTCCGGGAGGGCGGGCATAAAAAAAGCCCCCAGCGTCAGCTGAGGGCTTCTTAGATTTGAAGTCTGGCGGTGTCCTACTTTACTCCGGGCTTCCTGCCCTCCGCCCTTCGGGCCGCACTAACGTGCGTTCAAAATCGCTCCCGGCGATTTTGTCACATGCCCATGCTCGAGTAGCACAACACACAAAATAAAAAGCCCCAGCCAAAATCGGCTGGGGCTCTTTTATTTGAAGTCTGGCGGTGTCCTACTCTCGCATGGGGAGACCCCACACTACCATCGGCGCTGGTGTGTTTCACTGCTGAGTTCGGGATGGATTCAGGTGGTGCCACACCGCTATGGCCGCCAGAC